>PPYF01171913.1_pt1 | contig 23727 bp, 17 predicted proteins | sample 1559871 | NCBI WGS metagenome assembly PPYF01 (sample SAMN08240021, study PRJNA423297) | Human gut metagenome, whole genome shotgun sequencing project. | reverse complement strand
GGTGCCTTATGTTTAACCGTATCCGCGTTGTCACAATGCTGATGATGGTGCTGGGGGTTTTCGCACTGCTACAGCTTGTCTCTGGTGGTTTGCTGTTTTCGTCTTTACAGCAGAATCAAAAAAGTTTTGTTATTTCCAACGATCTACGCCAACAGCAGAGTGAACTGACCTCGACATGGGATCTGATGCTGCAAACACGTATCAACCTCAGCCGTTCCTCTGCACGCATGATGATGGACGCCAACAATCAGCAGAGTAGTGCAAAAAACGATCTGCTGAAGAGCGCGAAAAATTCCCTCGCTCAGGCGGCAGAGCACTACGCCAGATTTAAAGCTATCGATCCGCTGCCAGAGATGGTGGAGGTCAGCAACAATGTGGACGAAAAATACCAGAACTATTTTGCCGGTTTAACCGAACTGGTGCAGTTCCTGGAAAGCGGCAACATGGATGCCTTTTTCGCGCAACCGACGCAGGGAATGCAAAACGGGCTCGGCGACGCGAAGAGCAAGTACGCCGGCGTCAGCGAAAAACTCTATCGCCAGGCGTTTGATGAAAGCGCGCGCGACTACCAGTTTGCGCAGTGGCAACTCGCCATTCTGGCGGTGGTGCTGGTGCTGATCCTGGTGGTGGTGTGGTACGGCATTCGTCACACCCTGCTCAACCCGCTTGCCAGCGTCATCGCCCATATTCGTGAAATCGCCGGCGGTAACCTGACCAACACGCTGACCGTTGCCGGACGGAATGAAATTGGCGAACTGGCTGGTAGCGTCGATCACATGCAGCGCTCGCTGGTAGACACCGTCACCCAGGTGCGCGAAGGCTCCGATGCCATTTACGCCGGTACCACGGAAATCGCCACCGGTAACACCGATCTTTCATCGCGGACCGAACAACAGGCGTCGGCGCTGGAAGAGACGGCGGCCAGCATGGAAGAGTTAACCGCGACGGTGAAACAGAACGCCGACAATGCCCGACAAGCGTCGCAACTGGCGCAGAGCGCCTCGGAAACCGCGCAGCACGGCGGCAAAGTGGTGGATAACGTCGTTAAAACGATGCATGAAATTGCCGGTAGCTCGAAGAAAATTGCCGACATTATCAGCGTTATCGACGGTATTGCCTTCCAGACCAATATCCTGGCACTGAACGCCGCGGTGGAAGCCGCGCGAGCAGGTGAGCAGGGGCGTGGCTTTGCGGTGGTCGCCGGTGAGGTACGTAATCTGGCCAGTCGCAGTGCGCAGGCGGCAAAAGAGATCAAAGCGCTGATTGAAGATTCCGTTTCGCGCGTGGATACCGGCTCCGTGCTGGTCGAAAGCGCGGGCGAGACCATGAACGATATCGTCAATGCGGTGACCCGCGTGACCGACATTATGGGCGAAATTGCCTCGGCTTCTGATGAACAAAGCCGTGGCATCGATCAGGTGGCGCTGGCGGTTTCTGAAATGGACCGCGTGACGCAGCAAAACGCCTCGCTGGTCCAGGAATCCGCAGCCGCCGCGGCCGCGCTGGAAGAACAGGCCAGCCGACTGACGATGGCGGTGTCCGCATTTCGTCTTGCCGCGCGTCCTTATGCGGTAAAAACCAAAGAAGAACGGACTTCTGCAGACGCGCCCCGCAGCGCGCAGAAGCCCTCGTTAAGCATGGAGCACGATACTAACTGGGAAACATTTTGACCGAAATTTAACACTGCGGCCGTTGCCGCCTGATGGGAGCGTTGATGTTTAATCGTATTCGAATCTCGACCACGCTGTTTTTGATTTTGATCCTCTGCGGTGTATTGCAGATTGGCAGTAATGGCTTGTCTTTCTGGGCATTTCGGGACGGTTTTCAGAGCCTGAATCAGGTCGAGCAGAGTAATCAGCAACGCGCGGCGCTGGCACAAACGCGCGCCGTTTTATTACAGGCGAGTACCGCCCTCAACAAGGCCGGGACATTAACGGCGCTGAGCTATCCGCCCGATGACATCAAAAGCCTGATGGTTATCGCGCGCGAAAGCCTGGCGCAGTCCGCCACGTTGTTCAATGGCTTCAAGGCTATCGAGGCGAATACGGAATCGGGCAAAGCGCTGCAGGACGCAACGGAGAAAAGCTTCACCCAGTGGCACAGCGATCTGGAACATCAGGCCACCTGGCTTGAAAACAACCAGTTGTCAGACTTTCTGACCGCGCCAGTGCAGGCGTCACAGGATGCCTTTGATGTGAACTTTAACGCCTGGCAGCAGAACATTAACCATGTGCTGGTGGTGGCTGGGCAACAGAGCAAAAACAACTATCACATGTCGGCAGCGATCTTTATCAGCATGGTCATTATTGCCGCGCTGTTAACCACCGGAGCGCTGTACTGGTCGCGCAAAATGATCGTCCAGCCGCTGGCGATTATCGGCAGTCATTTTGACAGCATTGCCGAGGGCAACCTGGCGCGGCCGATTGCGGTTTACGGGCGTAATGAGATTTCGGCGATCTTTGCCAGCCTGAAGGCGATGCAACAGGCGCTGCGGGAAACCGTCAGCGACGTGCGTCAGGGCAGTCTGGCGATGCACACCGGGATTTCTGAAATCGCGATGGGTAATAACGATCTCTCCTCACGCACCGAGCAGCAGGCGGCGTCATTGGCGCAGACGGCGGCCAGCATGGAGCAGTTGACGGCTACCGTCGGTCAAAACGCCGACAATGCGCGCCAGGCTTCCGGGCTGGCAAAAAGCGCCGCCGATACGGCGAAAACCGGCGGCGAACAGACCACCAAAGTCGCCAGTACGATGCAGGCGATTGCCGCCAGTTCGCAAAAGATTGGCGACATTATCGGGGTGATAGACGGTATCGCCTTCCAGACCAATATTCTGGCGCTCAACGCGGCGGTCGAAGCGGCGCGTGCTGGTGAGCAGGGGCGTGGATTTGCTGTGGTTGCCGGAGAAGTACGAAACCTGGCGAGCCGCAGCGCCCAGGCAGCAAAAGAGATTAAAGGGTTAATTGAAGAGTCGGTGAACCGCGTCCACCAGGGATCGCAACTCGTCGATACGGCTGCCCGTACCATGACGGAAATCGTCAGCTCGGTCACCCGGGTCAACGACATCATGGGCGAGATTGCCTCGGCGTCAGACGAACAACGCAGAGGAATAGAGCAGGTGGCACAGGCCGTCACCCAGATGGATCAGGTGACACAACAGAACGCCGCGCTGGTGGAAGAAGCCGCCGCCGCGACCGGGCAACTCGCGCATCAGGCCGACACGCTGTCAGCCCGTGTAGCAGTATTCAAACTTGAAGAGCATGTGGTAACACACCAAGAATCGGCACCGCCGCAGGCTGTGCCCGTTGTATCCTGAATGTGATTGAGAAGGCGCTATGACATCATCTCTGCCCAACGGGCAAACGTCATTATTGTTACAGATGACCCAGCGCCTTGCGCTGTCCGACGCGCACTTTCGTCGGATATGTCAATTAATCTACCAGCGTGCGGGGATCGTGCTGGCGGACCACAAGCGGGACATGGTTTACAACCGCCTGGTCCGTCGTCTGCGTACGCTGGGAATGGATGATTTTGGTCACTATCTCAGCGTGCTGGAAGCGAATCAAAGCAGCGCAGAGTGGCAGGCTTTTATCAACTCGTTGACCACTAACCTGACCGCTTTTTTCCGCGAAGGGCACCATTTCCCGGTACTGGCGGAAAGCGCGCGTCGTCACAGCGGCGAATACCGGGTCTGGAGCGCCGCGGCATCGACCGGTGAAGAGCCGTACAGTATCGCCATTACGTTGGCCGATACGCTGGGCATGGCGCCAGGGCGCTGGAAGGTGTTCGCCAGCGATATTGATACCGAAGTGCTGGAAAAGGCCCGTAGCGGGATCTATCGCCTGGACGAACTGAAGACCCTGTCGCCGCAGCAGCTCCAGCGTTATTTCATGCGCGGAACCGGTCCTCATGATGGGCTGGTGCGTGTACGTCAGGAACTGGCAAGCCACGTCGAGTTTTCCGTGATTAACCTGCTCGATAAGCAGTACAACGTGCCGGGACCGTTCGACGCCATTTTCTGCCGCAATGTGATGATCTATTTCGATAAAACGACGCAGCAGGACATTCTGCGCCGTTTTGTCCCTCTTCTTAAGCCTGATGGTCTGCTGTTTGCCGGGCATTCAGAGAACTTTAGTAACCTCGTGCGCGACTTTAGCCTGCGCGGGCAAACGGTTTATGCGCTAAGTAAGGGTAAAGCATGAGTAAAATCAGGGTGTTGTCGGTCGATGATTCTGCATTGATGCGTCAAATCATGACCGAAATTATTAACAGCTATAGCGACATGGAGATGGTGGCAACCGCACCCGATCCGCTCGTCGCCCGGGATTTGATCAAGAAATATAACCCTGACGTGCTGACGCTGGACGTCGAAATGCCGCGGATGGACGGCCTCGATTTTCTTGAAAAGCTGATGCGACTGCGTCCGATGCCGGTGGTGATGGTGTCGTCGCTGACGGGGAAAGGCTCGGAAGTGACGCTGCGGGCGCTGGAACTGGGGGCGATCGATTTTGTCACCAAGCCGCAGTTGGGGATCCGCGAAGGGATGCTGGCCTACAGCGAGATGATTGCGGAGAAAGTGCGCACGGCGTCACGCGCACGTCTGACAGCCCATAAACCGCTTGCGGCGCCGGTCACCTTAAAGGCGGGACCGCTGCTCAGTTCGGAAAAACTGATTGCGATTGGCGCCTCGACGGGGGGCACCGAGGCAATTCGCCATGTGCTGCAACCGCTGCCGCTCTCCAGTCCGGCGGTCATTATTACGCAGCATATGCCGCCCGGTTTTACCCGCTCGTTTGCTGAACGTCTGAACAAGCTGTGTCAGATAACCGTGAAAGAGGCGGAGGACGGCGAGCGTGTTCTGCCGGGTCATGCCTACATTGCGCCGGGCGATAAACACATGGAACTGGCACGCAGCGGGGCAAACTATCAAATCAAAATTCATGACGGTCCGCCGGTTAACCGGCACCGGCCGTCGGTGGATGTGCTGTTTCATTCGGTAGCGATTCATGCGGGGCGCAACGCCGTCGGGGTGATCCTGACGGGAATGGGCAACGACGGCGCCGCCGGAATGTTAGCGATGCACCAGGCAGGCGCCTGGACGATTGCGCAAAATGAAGCAAGTTGTGTGGTGTTCGGCATGCCGCGCGAAGCCATCAATATGGGTGGCGTCAGCGAAGTGGTCGATCTTAGTCAGGTTAGCCAGCAGATGCTGGCGAAAATCAGTGCCGGACAGGCAATACGTATTTGAATCAGGAGTAATTTTTTATGGCGGATAAAGAGCTTAAGTTTTTGGTTGTGGATGACTTTTCCACCATGCGTCGCATCGTGCGTAACCTGCTTAAGGAGTTGGGATTTAACAACGTGGAAGAAGCCGAAGATGGCGCCGATGCGTTGAATAAACTGCAGGCAGGTGGGTTTGGTTTTGTCATTTCCGACTGGAACATGCCGAACATCGACGGTCTCGAGTTGCTGAAAACCATTCGCGCGGACAGCGGAATGTCCTCACTGCCGGTGCTGATGGTCACGGCAGAAGCGAAGAAAGAGAACATCATTGCCGCGGCGCAGGCCGGGGCCAGCGGCTACGTAGTGAAACCGTTCACGGCGGCGACGCTGGAAGAAAAACTCAATAAAATCTTTGAGAAACTGGGCATGTAAGGGGCTGACCATGATGCAACCACAGATTAAACCCGTAGATGAACATTCTGCCGGGGATATCATTGCCCGCATTGGTAGCCTGACCCGTATGCTGCGTGACAGTCTGCGCGAACTGGGACTGGACCAGGCGATTGCCGAAGCGGCAGAAGCCATTCCTGATGCCCGTGACCGTCTGGACTATGTAGTACAGATGACCGCGCAGGCGGCTGAGCGCGCCCTGAACAGCGTTGAGGCTTCTCAGCCGCATCAGGACGAGATGGAGAAAGGGGCGAAGGCGCTGAGCAAGCGTTGGGACGAGTGGTTTGAAAACCCGATTGAGCTCTCTGACGCCCGCGAGCTGGTGACAGACACTCGAAAATACCTCGGCGATGTGCCCGGGCATACCAGTTTCACTAACGCACAGTTGCTTGACATCATGATGGCGCAGGACTTCCAGGATCTGACCGGTCAGGTGATTAAACGCATGATGGATGTGATTCAGGAGATTGAACGTCAGCTGCTGATGGTACTACTGGAAAATATTCCAGAGCAGAGTTCTCGACCCAAACGCGAAAGTGAAAGCCTGCTGAATGGTCCGCAGGTCGATGCGACCAAAGCGGGCGTTGTCGCCAGCCAGGACCAGGTGGACGACCTGCTCGACAGCTTAGGTTTTTGAGAAACAGTAGCACCCAGCGAAAGCTGGGTGATCACACGGTTAGCGGAGATCCATCTTCACGGTAACGTTGCCTTCAAATTGACCCGGCTCTGGTTTAGTCGACGTGGTGCTAACTGGGGCCGCTTTCATTATTATTATGCCGTTGCCCTGCTCGTCCATCGTGACCGGTAAGTCGACTGAACCGTCCAGCACAACGTTTCCGTTATTCTGATCAAACATTCGTACGCCGACATCATCCCGGCCCTGCATTTTGGCAATCAGGCTGTTGCTGCCCGGAGCGACACCCTGATCGGCGCTGAGTGTCAGTTTAATTTTCCCGCTGTTAGCTGCTGCGGGATCGTCGCAATGGTAAGAGATATCGACGTCCCTGAGCGTATAACTTGTCGGGGGCTCACCGGGTGAAAAGAACTGTGAAGTAACAATATTGCCCAGTTCAACTTCTATGGTGCTGCCAGCGTTAATCGTACAACTGAGCGGGACGCTGAGCTTACCTGACAGCCTTAAATTAGACACAAGCTGCATGTCGGTGCTGGCACAATAGTTTCCGGTCGAAAGGCAGGAGTAGCTTTGCGCAATAACGGTTTCAGGGATGATTTCTTCACCCAAAATGGCTTGCTTAACATAAAGGGTGAGCACGGCGACATTCCACTTAAACTCCCGCTTTATACTACTGCCGCCGGAAGGACGCGTTGAATCGCTGCAAACATCTTTGGTCCCTTCACTCGGTTTTATCGTTTCTGAACTCCTTTTCATGCTAGTGAACGGCGTTGGGTAGCTATCAATATTGATTGGCGTTAAGCCAGTTCCATCGGGTGAGTTTATGGCATCGGTGTAGCCCGTGACATCGACATCGAAATGTTCGGTCAGATAGCCATATCCCACTGTACCCGAGGGTAACGGACTTCCCGCTGCGGTGATTTCATATACGTAAGTGCCTGAGGATGTGTTCATCCCCTTCGGGCAGGCGCAGTTGGCAACCACGGATGGCCCTTGTGCAACCAGATGATAATCAGCATCATTGCCGATAACTTGTCCTGCTTGATTATTTTCAGCAGGGATCTCCACGTTGACAGTCGCGCTGTAGTCCACCGGAGGTGGAAAACAGTTGGTTAATACGACTGTGGCCGCCTGAGTGCTGGTCATAAAAGCCAGGAATGTCACCATCAGAGCGTGTTTCAATACCAGACGGCGAATAAGGCAGGCCTTTTTTTTATTCTGCATGGTTTGTCTCCGGCTTGCAGAGCGCACTGACCTGGCGAATACCACCGGGAGCAGTGTCAGAAGAGGGGGGGAGTGTAACCTCAGCATGGCAGATCTGTTCTGCTGAGCTGCCCCATTTCACGGTCAGGGGGATAGTTTCGCCGACGCCGGCGAGATAGAGCACGCCGCGATCGTCGACGATGCCGCTGAGGGAGAGGTTGTCCACACTGGCGACTGCGCCAAAGGGAATGGCGCGTCCATCAGGACGGCTGAGCGAAACCAGAACCCGGTAGCCGATATGCGCCGCAAATTGTGTGCTAACGGCGGCGTTGCGACTTGGCACCACTGTCATCGCTGTGGCATCCGTATCCACATCAGACGGCAAACTGGTCGTATCGACGCGGATAACGTTTTCCTGATAGGGCGTCAGTGAAGGGATGACGGCGTTGCCAAAAAGGTCGGTTTGAATGCCGCGCTGATTGACAAAACGCACGCCAGACGCACCTTTGGCGCTGACTATGGCGAATTGATCGCCTAAGGGCTGAGAAAGTGTGATACCAGCCGGATGAGCGACAATGCCACCGCTGAGTCCGTAGCTCAGTTGCTGAGAGCTATCGGATGCATAAGCGTATCCGGCGTTGAGGTTGGCATAGGGTGAACGATAGCTGCTGTAGATGCTACTGCTGTCTTCTCCGTTGTAGTTAGTCCGACTCTGCTGAAAAGAATAACTGAGGCGATCGTCATCCAGTAACGTGCCATTAAGCCCGACGTTATGCGTGGTGCTCCCTTGCTTGCTGGTGCTGAGATTATAGCTGGCCCAACTTTTAGGCAGCCATTGAGAAAGCGGCAGGTTAAAACTCAGAGATAGCATCTGATCGCCGGGCTGATCGCTGGTTTTGCTATAGGTATAAGCCAGATTGAGGCTGACACCGCCGATCATCCGATTGATGCCTGAGGTGATGCTTCGCTCTTTATTGCGGGTCTTCCAGTAATCCTGTTGATAACCAGAGATGTAAACATTACTGTCCAGCAGGCTCTGGGCAAGGTTAATCTGAATCCTGCTACGTTTGTTGTAGTGGTAAGACCAGTTGATATCGCTTGCATCATATTTTTGGTTTGCATCGGCGAACGTGTAATAACCGCTGGTCGAATAACGATAGTTCGCCAGAGTTAGGTTGGTGTCTGTTGATTCAAACTGTTTGGAATACAACAAACGCCAGGACTGTCCGTTATGCTGCTCGTTGTTATCCAGATTCGCGCGGGCCAGGGCCACATCGGTTGAAATAGCACCGAACTCACCCATCATCATGCCTGTACCGAGATCGCACGCCTGGTAATCCGACGAAGTGGTCACGCCACCAAACAATGTCAGAAAGTTATTCAGACCATAAATGGCGCTACCCTGAGCAAAAAGGGGGGTATGGCTTGCATGTGCATCGTCTGCGCGAAAACGGGCGAGGGTGACTTCGTAGCGAATACTCCCCGGACGCTGCATGATAGCGACGCTTGAATAGGGTTGGGTGAAATGATGCTCGGTTCCATCGGCTTCCTTAACGGTAACTTCGAGATCGCCGCTATTGCTGGTGGAGTAGAGATCAGTAATTTCAAACGCACCCGGTGCGACGTTGGCCTGGTAGATGATATATCCATTTTGCCGCACCGAGACTTCGGCGTTAGAACTTGCGATACCACGAATAATTGGGGCAAATCCACGCTGGTTAAAGGGTAGCATTTGATCGTCAGAAGCTATGTTGATGCCGCGGTATTGGATACTGTCAAAGATTTCCCCACGGGTACTGTTTTCGCCAGCGACAAACTGGGCTTTTAAAGAACGAATGTCGTGTTGCAGCCAGGTATTGATGGTTTGCCACGTTTGCGTCTCATCGGAACGATTCCACGTTGAATAGTTGCGTAGTCGCCAGCCGCCGAGATTGGCGCCGCTTTGCAGGTTAAGATATTGACTGGAATAGCGGGACGACTCGCCCCCGGTACGCTCTGAGCCAGAGAACGCATAGTTGGTGAAAAGTACCGGCACACCGTCGTTCCACATTAATTCTGCGGCCATATCACCATAGTGTTCATCAATAGCTGCTTGCGGCATACTGATGAACAATGTCATCGTGTTAAATTCAAACTTAATGGCAGCAAAGGGAATATAGTCCCCTAGAGGTTTCTCAAGTGGCTCATCGACTGGCAATTTCGCCAGTTCAGCATAGGCATCGACGCGAATACCCCATTGCCGCAACTGCGTTGGCGTTAAGCTCGGTTGTAGCGCTCCTGATTTATCATTGATAAAGGCAATCAATTTATCGTCGATGTAGCGCTTATTCATGAATACTTTGGTTCGATACGTGCCAGCTAACTGGCCATTTGCTTTGGAAAAGAGAGAGAGATCGATATCCTGTTGTGATAGCTCATCCCCCTCTAGAGCTGAAGGAGAAAAATAATACTCCCGTGCAGACACATGGCTTACTGCAACGAGGAGCAAACCACTCAATCCTTTGATGAGAGTGGGGAAACGAAGCAAAGGAGGGGACAGGTGTAGTCCGTTAGCAGCCATTGCTTACCACTATTTCTGCGTTAAACTGGCGGTAAATTCAGCGGTTGCATTGCCATAATCGGTAATGCAACGCCAGGCTACCTTCGAACCCACAGTGGCGTTAGCAAGGGGAAATGTGTTGCTGGCTTTAGGGGCCACCATTTCGACGGCTGTCACTGACTTGCCATTAACCCGTAGGGTATCGAAAACGCTGTAATATTCCCCGCTATTAGTAATAGAGATCTGCCCATTGCGCTGGCTGAATTGAAGATGCTTACAGGCTTCTACAGGAGCGTCTTTTAATCCCACCGGACGCCAGAACAGTTTTAGCCTGGTTTTGTAAATAAGGCGTAAGACGTTTTTTGTCGAATCATCAGTGGCGGTGGCCGGGATGGTGCGAACGTTCATATAAAACAGGGATTCACGATCGGTGGGTAGCGCTTTACCCGACCAGGTAATACGTAAGTTCTGCTCTTTTTGCGGATCGAGCCGGAACAATGGGGGGGTGACAATAAACGGACCCCGTGTTTTTCCATCGCCAGTGTCTGTCCATGATTGAATAAGCCAAGGGAGCTCTTTTTCTGTATTGGTCAGCGTCAATGCAGCTTCTTTCTTGCTTGCATCATAGATAATACGTGTGCGTCCCACCTGGATACCTGCCGCATGGCTGAAAGCGGTAAATGCATAAGTCGTGATAAAAAAGATGAGCAAAGGAGAACGCATATAATTCCTTTTAATGCACGCACATGTTAGAAACTATCCTGGACGTGTTATTAACCTTATCATTAATAACACGCGAGGAAATGTTTTAGCTTCACCTATAAAGAATATTAATTGTTAAATCGGCATTGGCCGCACCTGCGGTTATTGTTGAAGAGACAGATTTATAACGGGCCTGCAGAGTGGTTGAAATAGTGTCTGATGCAACGGCTGGCAATGGGATAAAGACTTGCCCGTCCGACTTATCAAGTTTGATCAGAGTATCTGTATGCCCTTCTTCGCTGAGCACGATACCTATGCCACCTGCCCCGGAGACGGCCAGTTTATCCGTTGTGCTCGCAACCGTTGTACCATTAAAGGTGAGCTGAACATTTGATAATCCATCACTTGCTATCGGGCAGTTGCTAAGCGAAATAATCACCGGAACCAGGTCGGTTTCAACGCCTACAGATGTAAAGTAAGATGTCGGATAAGTACCCAGCGGCACGTTATAAGTGGTACCACTGTCGCCGACAATCACACAGCTCGGCGTAATGATTTCCCCTGTAAAGTGGATTGTCCCTGCATTATCTTCTGGCGCCGCAACAGCGGTTGAAGTTGACAGCGCCAAAATCAGGCAAACAAAAATGTTCCTTTTCACTGTCTTATTCTCCATGTAAATAAAATTGGCGTATCAATTGAAAAAAAGTATATCTTTGAGATATAACCCTTAAGGGTATAGTGCAGTATACACAGAAATTCGTTATTCGAAAGTCCGTTTTTTAATTCTTGAAGTGAAATAATTAAGCTCGGGAAGGAAATATTGTTGTTTATACATGGTCCGCATGAATATAAGTTGATTTATATTTATTGATAATGGTGCTATGTTTTAACGATAAAAAAGTTGCAATGATAAATTTATATTAAAAATATAATGTTTAATTATTAATGATGGTAATTAAATGTTAATATCATCTTGCAGTAAAGCCATAACCAGACATTGAAGATTTCGCGCTTAAAGGTTATCAACGGTTTAAAAAGACCAGTTTACAGGGTCTTTTTAAGCCATTGCCCGGATGAAGATACTGTCATCATAACGCAAAGACAATCTGGGTTGAGCGCGTTCCTTGGCAGACGAAAACGACAACGACGACAAAACAGAAGCCCCCACACCCCACCGACTTGAGAAAGCGCGGGAAGAGGGGCAGATCCCCCGTTCCAGAGAACTGACCTCACTGCTGATTTTGCTGGTGGGCGTCTGCATTATCTGGATTGGCGGTGAGTCGTTGGCCAGACGGTTATCGGGCATGTTGTCGGCAGGACTGCGTTTTGACCACAGCATGGTCAATGATCCTAATCTGATCCTCGGGCAAATTATTCTGCTGATTAAAGAAGCGATGATCGCACTGCTGCCGCTGATTACTGGCGTGGTGCTGGTGGCGCTGATCTCGCCGGTTCTGCTTGGCGGTCTGGTCTTCAGCGGTAAATCACTGCAACCCAAATTTTCCAAGCTCAATCCGCTGCCAGGCATCAAACGCATGTTTTCCGCGCAGACCGGGGCGGAATTGTTGAAAGCCATTCTGAAATCCACACTGGTGGGCAGCGTGACGGCGATGTATCTGTGGCATAACTGGCCGGAGATGATGCGCCTGATGGCGGAGTCACCGCGCGCGGCGATGGGCAATGCGCTGGATCTCGTTGGGCTGTGTGCGCTGCTGGTGGTGCTGGGGGTGATCCCGATGGTCGGATTCGACGTGATTTTCCAGATCATGAGCCATTTGAAAAAATTACGCATGTCACGCCAGGATATCCGTGACGAATTTAAACAGAATGAAGGCGACCCTCATGTGAAGGGGCGTATCCGGCAGATGCAGCGCCAGGCGGCGAGTCGACGCATGATGAGTGATGTCCCTAATGCCGATGTCATCGTCACCAACCCGACTCACTATTCGGTGGCGCTGCAATACGACGAAAATAAGATGAGCGCGCCGAAAGTCGTGGCGAAAGGGGCCGGACTTGTGGCCCTGCGCATTCGCGAGATCGGTGCCGAGAACAAAATTCCCACCCTTGAAGCGCCGCCGCTGGCGCGTGCGCTTTATCGCCATGCTGAGATTGGTCAGCAGATCCCCGGACAACTGTACGCCGCCGTCGCGGAAGTGCTGGCCTGGGTGTGGCAGCTTAAACGCTGGCGGCTCGCCGGTGGGGAACGTCCACCACAACCTGCAAATCTTCCAGTGCCTGAAGCCCTGGATTTTATGAACGAGAAGACTACCGATGGCTAATCTGGTTGCGATGCTGCGCCTGCCCAACAACATGAAAACCACGCAGTGGCAGATCCTTGCCGGGCCAATCCTCATTCTGCTGATCCTGTCGATGATGGTCCTGCCGTTGCCGGCGTTCATCCTTGACCTGCTGTTTACCTTTAACATCGCACTGTCGATTATGGTGCTGCTGGTGGCGATGTTCACCCAGCGCACGTTGGAGTTTGCCGCGTTTCCGACCATTCTGCTGTTCACTACGCTGCTGCGTCTGGCGCTGAACGTGGCTTCCACTCGTATTATTTTGATGGAAGGGCACACTGGCGCGGCGGCGGCGGGCAAGGTCGTTGAAGCGTTCGGCCACTTCCTGGTCGGCGGTAACTTTGCTATCGGCATCGTGGTGTTTGTTATTCTCGTCATCATCAACTTTATGGTTATCACCAAAGGTGCCGGGCGTATCGCTGAAGTGGGTGCGCGCTTCGTTCTTGACGGGATGCCGGGTAAACAGATGGCGATTGACGCCGACCTTAATGCCGGCCTTATCGGTGAAGATGAGGCGAAAAAGCGTCGTTCTGAAGTGACTCAGGAAGCCGACTTCTATGGCTCAATGGACGGTGCGAGTAAGTTCGTTCGTGGCGACGCCATCGCCGGTATTCTGATTATGGTGATTAACGTTGTGGGCGGTCTGCTGGTGGGGGTGCTGCAACATGGGATGAGCATGGGGCATGCTGCGGAAAGCTATACCCTGTTGACCATCGGTGATGGTCTGGTGGCGCAGATCCCCGCGCTGGTGATTTCAACCGCGGCGGGCGTCATCGTCACCCGCGTCAGTACCGATCAGGACGTCGGCGAGCAGATGGTCGGGCAACTGTTCAGTAATCCGAGCGTGATGTTGCTGAGCGCCGCGGTTCTGGGTCTGCTGGGCCTGGTGCCGGGCATGCCAAACCTGGTGTTCCTGATGTTTACCGCCGCGCTGCTGGGACTGGCCTGGTGGATCCGGGGACGTGAGCAGAAGGCGCCTGTCGAGCCACAACCGACTAAAGTTGCGGAAAACAACTCAGTGGTGGAAGCCACCTGGAACGATGTGCAACTGGAAGACTCACTCGGCATGGAAGTGGGCTATCGCCTGATCCCGATGGTCGATTTTCAGCAGGACGGTGAACTGCTGGGGCGTATCCGCAGTATCCGTAAAAAGTTTGCCCAGGACATGGGCTTTCTGCCGCCGGTGGTGCACATCCGCGACAACATGGATCTGCAACCTGCGCATTACCGCATCCTGATGAAAGGGGTGGAGATTGGCAGCGGCGACGCCTATCCGGGACGCTGGCTGGCGATAAACCCAGGCACGGCGGCTGGGACATTACCCGGCGAACAGACAGTGGATCCGGCCTTTGGTCTGGACGCTATCTGGATTGAAAGTGCCTTAAAAGAGCAGGCGCAGATTCAGGGCTTTACCGTGGTGGAGGCCAGTACCGTCGTCGCAACCCATCTGAACCATCTGATTGGTCAGTATGCGGCTGAACTGTTCGGTCGCCAGGAGGCGCAGCAACTGCTGGATCGCGTGTCGCAGGAGATGCCGAAGCTGACCGAAGATTTAGTGCCGGGTGTGGTGACCCTGACCACGCTGCATAAAGTGTTGCAGAATCTGCTGGATGAAAAAGTGCCGATTCGCGATATGCGCACCATTCTGGAAACGCTGGCGGAACATGCGCCATTGCAGAGCGATCCGCATGAACTCACGGCGGTGGTTCGCGTGGCGCTGGGGCGCGCGATCACCCAGCAGTGGTTCCCGGGTAATCATGAAGTTAACGTGATTGGTCTCGACACCGCGCTCGAACGTCTGCTATTGCAGGCACTCCAGGGCGGTGGGGGACTGGAGCCGGGCCTCGCCGATCGACTATTGGCGCAAACTCAGGAGGCGCTGTCCCGCCAGGAAATGCTGGGTGCGCCGCCGGTGCTGCTGGTTAACCATGCGTTGCGTCCTCTGCTGTCGCGCTTCCTGCGCCGCAGCCTGCCGCAACTGGTGGTGCTGTCGAACATGGAGCTGTCCGATAACCGTAACATCCGCATGACGGCAACCATTGGAGGTAAATAATGCGCAAACTGCTTTGGCTGTTACTTTTCCCGCTGGTGGTACAGGCTGCCGGGGAAGGGGCGTGGCAGGCCAGTAGTATCGGCATAACCCTGAATCATCGCGGCGTGGCGGCCTCGTCGTCGCCGCTTTCATCCAGCCAGCCCGTCTCCGGTCTGATGACGCTGGTCGCCTGGCGATATGAACTGAATGGCCCGACGCCTGCCGGTTTACGCGTGCGCTTATGTTCACAATCACGCTGTGTAGAGATAGAAGGGCAGAGCGGCACCACGCAGGCATTTAACAACGTGCCTGCCGTTGAACCCCTGCGTTTCATCTGGGAAGTCCCCGGCGGTGGTCGCTTAATTCCCGCATTAAAAGTTCAGAGCAATCAGGTGATTGTGAACTATCGTTAACGGTTATTCTCCTCATCAGGCAGTACGCTAAACTGCTGCCTGACTCTCATTTTTGACCTTGCCTTTTGATTGAAAAGAAACGCTGTTTTATAAATCGGTGACACGCGTTGCCGGTCTCTTTGCGTTTTTGCCATTTCACTCTCACCGGTGGCAAAAACGAAAAGGTATCCCACTTTGTAAGCTCTTACTGTAGCCGTGTAAGAACTCCTTTGGCGCAGCCAAACGGCCGGGAGTCCCCCAACCATTTGCAGGGTTAACGGCAATGAAAACACGTAAAATTGGATTGGTGAATTATTTCGCCTATGGTTCAGGCGATTTTCTGGGAGCAGGCACCACGGCGCTCACGGCAGCCTGGCTGCTCTATTTCTATACGACGTTCTGCGGGCTTTCTCCTATCGAAGCGACCTTCATCTTTGCGGCTGCAAGGGTGCTTGATGCTGTCGTCAGTCCGCTGATGGGCTTTTTGACCGATAACTTCGGTTCCACCTGGCTCGGTAAACGCTTTGGTCGGCGTAAATTCTTTATCTTGCTGGGGATCCCATGTGTATTCAGCTATTCACTGATGTGGGTAGGGGACATGGGATTCTGGTATTACCTGCTGACCTATCTGCTGTTTGATATCGTCTATACCATGATTCTGGTGCCTTACGAAACGCTGGTGCCGGAGATGACCGATGATTTCAAACAGAAAACCAAGTTTTCCGGCGCGCGTATCGGAATGGCGCAAATGTCCGCCATTCTGGCCTCTTTCCTGCCCGGCATTTTGTTAACCGCCTTCGGCAAGGACAACCCCATCTCCTTCTTTTATGCAAGCCTGGTGTTCTCAGTGCTGTGCGCACTGATGCTGACTTTTGTCTGGTTCTTTACCTGGGAACGCCCGCGTGAAGAGTGGACGGAAGCGGCGCTGCGGGCGGAAGAAGAGAAAAAGAGCCTGACGTTCAGCCAGAGCATGAACCGCCTGTTCGTAGAGTTGAGTTCCACACTGCGGATTAAGATTTTCCGTCAACATCTGGGGATGTATCTCGGCGGTTACATCGCGCAGGACGTGTTCAACGCCGTCTTTACCTACTATGTGGTGTTTGTCCTGATGCAGGAAGCATCAATGGCGTCGAATTTGCTCGGTACGATGGCGATTTTCCAGTTCATTGCGGTTATTGCCATGATCCCGTTGTGCATCCGTTTTGGGCCCGCGCCGTCCTATCGAATGGTCGTGGTGTTGTTCGGTCTGAGCTCGCTCTCTTACGCGGTGCTTTACTACGCGGGATTGAGCGACATCTACTCTCTGTTGCTGCTGGTTTCTGCGGTGGCGGGGCTGGGCCGTGGCGGTATCAACTACGTTCCGTGGAACACTTACACTTACATTGCGGATGTCGATGAAGTCATTACCGGTCAGCGCCGCGAAGGGATCTTCGCCGGGATCATGACCCTGACGCGTAAAGCGTCGCAGGCAGGGGCGGTGATGCTGGTTGGGATTGTCATGCAAATGTCGGGCTTTGTTTCAGGGCAGAGCACGCAGCCTGAAGCGGTCAGCCATACCATTCTGTTGATTCTCAGTTGCGGTACGCTGCTGGTGCTGGCCTGCGGTTTCCTGGTCTCCCTGCGCTTTAAACTGAATTTGCAGACCCACAGCACGCTGCGTGAAGAGACGGTGAAAATGCGCGAATCCGGTCGCACAATGCCGGAAAGTATTACCCCACAGGCACGCGCCACCGTCGAGATGCTTGCCGGGCTGCCGTATGAATCACTTTGGGGTAACAACAATATTGGTTACCTGAATCGTAATAAACCCGCGGCTCCTTCACTGAAGCAGGCTGCGATATGGAATTCGACTTATCACAGAGGGTAAAGATATGAAGGTTTGGCCTGTCAAACATAGCTCGTTACTGCGTCAGCCGGAACGGTTTATCTCACGGGAAGCGCTGAAAGCGTTAATTCAGACGGTGACGACCAATCTGGTGAACATTAAGGACGAGACGGGTCAATTTCTGCTGCGCCTTGACGACGGACGTGTGATAGACACCAAAGGCTGGGCAGGATGGGAATGGACGCACGGCGTCGGGCTGTACGGGATGTATCAGTACTACCAGCAGACCGGCGACGAAACGATACGCGACATCATCGACAACTGGTTTGCTGACCGTTTTGCCGAAGGGACCACCACCAAAAACGTCAACACGATGGCACCATTTCTGACTCTGGCGTATCGCTACGAGGAGACGCGTAATCCCGCTTATCTGCCGTGGCTTGACGCATGGGCGGAATGGGCGATGTATGAGATGCCGCGCACCGATCACGGTGGTATGCAGCACATCACGCTGGCGGAAGAGAACCATCAGCAAATGTGGGATGACACCCTGATGATGACGGTGCTGCCACTGGCGAAAATCGGTAAGTTGCTTAAGCGTCCTGAATATGTGGAAGAGGCGACCTATCAGTTTTTGCTGCACGTACAGAATCTGATGGACCGGGAGACTGGCCTGTGGTTCCACGGCTGGAATTACGACGGGCATCATAACTTTGCCAGTGCCCGCTGGGCACGCGGCAATAGCTGGCTGACCATTGTGATCCCGGACTTCCTCGAACTGGTGGATCTGCCAGAAAATAACGCCGTGCGCCGCTTTCTGGTGCAGGTGCTGAATGCGCAGATTGCTGCGCTGGCGAACTGTCAGGATGAAAGCGGGTTGTGGCACACGCTGCTCGACGATCCGCACTCCTACCTGGAAGCCTCCGCTACCGCAGGATTTGCCTACGGAATTTTAAAAGCGGTGCGCAAGCGTTATGTCAGTGCGGACTATGCCGATGTGGCGGAAAAAGCGATTCGTGGAATTGTGCGGAACATTTCACCGCAAGGGGAGTTGCTGCAAACGTCTTTCGGTACGGGCATGGGCCACGATCTCGACTTCTACCGGGCGATTCCGCTGACTTCCATGCCCTATGGCCAGGCGATGGCGATGCTGTGTCTGACGGAGTATTTGCGGAAGTATTTCTGATAGCCTGAAAAAACAAAACCCGGCATTTGCCGGGTTCTGTTTATCGCTTACATCCGCTCTACGGTTTCAATACCCAGGGTATCCAGACCGAGCTTCAACGTTTTCGCCGTCAACAGCGCCAGTTTCAGGCGGCTGTTACGGACTTCTTCGTTTTCTGCGCTCAGAATTGGGCAGTGTTCGTAGAAGCCTGAGAACAGACCGGCGACGTCATACAGATAGGCGCACATTACGTGCGGCGTCCCTTCACGTGCGACCACCGTCAGCGTCTCTTCGAACTGCAGCAGACGGGCGGCCAGTTGCGCTTCGCGATCTTCGCTGAGCTGTACCTTCGCGTTCGCCAGATCATTTTCATCCAGACCGGATTTACGGAATACCGACAGCACACGAGTGTAGGCATACTGCATGTAAGGCGCGGTATTGCCTTCGAAGGCCAGCATGTTATCCCAGTCGAAGATGTAGTCGGTGGTGCGGTTTTTGGACAAATCGGCGTATTTCACCGCGCCAATCCCGACGGCGTTGGCCAGTTTTTCCAGTTCGTCTGCCGGCATGTCCGGGTTCTTCTCGCTCACCAGACGACGGGCGCGTTCCAGCGCTTCGTCCAGCAGGTCTGCCAGTTTCACCGTACCGCCTGCGCGCGTTTTGAACGGCTTACCGTCTTTGCCCAGCATCATGCCGAACATGTGATGTTCCAGCGGCACGGCGTCAGGCACGTAACCGGCTTTACGCACGATGGTCCACGCTTGCATCAGGTGCTGGTGCTGACGGGAGTCGATGTAATAGAGCACGCGATCGGCATGCAATGTTTCATAACGGTACTTGGCGCAGGCAATATCGGTGGTAGTGTACAAATAGCCGCCATCTTTCTTCTGAATGATGACCCCCATCGGTTCGCCTTCCTTGTTTTTATACTCATCAAGGAATACGACGGTGGCGCCTTCGCTTTCGACGGCCAGACCCTTGGCTTTCAGATCGGCCACGATCCCCGGCAGCATCGGGTTGTACAGGCTTTCGCCCATCACATCGTCGCGAGTCAGGGTTACATTCAAACGGTCATAGGTGATCTGATTCTGGGACATGGTGATGTCGACCAGTTTGCGCCACATCTGCAGGAAGTATTCGTCGCCACCCTGCAGTTTTACCACGTAGCTACGGGCGCGCTCGGCGAAGGCTTCATCTTCGTCGTAATGTTTTTTGGCTTCACGATAGAAACCTTCGAGATCCGCCAGCGCCATTTCACCGGCGTTTTCCTGCTGCTGTTTTTCCAGATACGCGATCAGCATGCCGAACTGAGTGCCCCAGTCGCCGACGTGGTTGGCGCGAATAACGTGGTGGCCGAGGAACTCAAGGGTACGCACGGCGGCGTCACCGATAATGGTGGAGCGCAGGTGGCCGACGTGCATCTCTTTCGCCACGTTTGGCGCGGAGTAATCGACAACTACCGTCTGCTTCGCCGGTTTAGTCACGCCGAGACGATCGGAGGTCAACGCCTGTTCCACATGTTCCGCCAGGAATGCCGCGTCGAGGAAGATATTGATAAAGCCAGGGCCCGCGATTTCAACTTTGCTGGCGATACCGTTCAGATCCAGATGAGTCAGCACCTGCTCAGCCAGTTGTCGTGGAGCCATACCCAGTTTTTTAGCAACTGCCATCATGCCATTGGCCTGATAGTCGCCGAACTGTACTTTTGCTGACTGACGAACCTGCGGTTCGCAATCTGCAGGCGCGCCTGCAGCAATCATGGCCTGACTGACTTTTTCTGAGAGAAGAGCCTGAATATTCACCGGAATACCTTACGTTGATGAAGCGGGTTGATGTTTACCGCACCAGTTTAAGAATTAAGGGCGGGAGTATACTGCAAATGCCCCCCTGCGTCAGCACTGCGCAGCCGTAAGCGCGTACAGAAAATAAGCGTTAAAGGAGTGCATAAGCATGCATACCGCAAATTCTGCAATCTACGGTTGGTTGCGGGAGGTCAACGGAGTAAATTAGCGGCTTTGAACACCGATATGAGCTCTTATTATGGCCAACTGGCAGACCATTGACGAACTGCATGATATTTCCGCAGATTTACCGCGATTCACTCAGGCGTTCACCGAACTTTCCACTCGCCTCGGTCTGGATGTTGCACCGCTTGAGGCCGATCACATTTCTCTGCGTTGTCATCAGAACGCCACTGCTGAACGCTGGCGTCGAGGATTTGAACAATGCGGCGAGCTGCTGTCGGAAAATACCATCAACGGGCGACCAATTTGTCTGTTCAAACTGCATGAGCCGGTGTGCGTCGCGCACTGGCGCTTGAGCATTGTGGAACTGCCGTGGCCCGGGGAAAAGCGGTATCCTCATGAAGGGTGGGAACACATTGAGATTGTCCTGCCAGGCGAGCCTGAAACCCTGAATGCCCGTGCATTAGCGCTGCTTTCAGATGACGGACTGAGCCAGCCGGGCATTTTTGTGAAAACCAGTTCACCGAAAGGGGAACACGAACGTCTGCCGAACCCGACGCTGGCGGTCACTGACGGTAAGGTCACCGTCAAATTCCACCCGTGGTCAATTGAGGCAATCGTCGCCAGCGAACAGCAACAGGAGTGAATATGACATTGCTGGAAATCTGTTGTTACAGCATGGAGTGCGCGCTTACGGCGCAGCAAAACGGCGCGGACCGCATTGAACTGTGCGCCGCGCCAAAAGAAGGGGGCTTAACGCCGTCACTGGGCGTGCTGCGCTCGGTTCGTCAGGCGGTGACGATTCCGGTACATCCGATCATTCGGCCGCGCGGTGGAGATTTTTGTTATACCGACGGTGAGTTCGCGGCGATGCTGGACGATGTACGGACCGTGCGTGAACTGGGGTTTCCCGGACTGGTGACAGGCATTCTTGATCCTGACGGTCATGTCGACATGCCACGTATGCGGCAGATTATGGACGCGGCAGGTCCTCTGGCTGTGACCTTTCACCGCGCGTTCGATATGTGTGCTAATCCGTTAAATGCACTACATAATCTTGCGGAACTGGGTGTCGCCAGAGTGCTGACGTCGGGGCAGAAATCCGATGCAGTGCAAGGTTTAGCAAATATTATTGAACTTATTGCTCACCCCGGTGCTCCAATCATTATGGCCGGAGCGGGGGTTCGCGCAGAAAATCTGCCGCGTTTCCTGGATGCCGGAGTACGGGAAGTACACAGCTCCGCCGGAACCTTGCTGGTTTCACCTATGCGCTATCGCAATCAGGGTCTGTCAATGTCGACAGATAAGCAAGCGGATGAATATTCCCGCTATGCGGTAGACGGCAAGTCGGTTGCTGAAATGAAAGGAATCATTGTTCGCCATCAGGCCAAATGATTTTACCGTTGCATCATGTCGCCCAATATGATGCTTGCTCGTACCAGGCCCCTGCCCATTCAACAGGGGCCTTTTTTTACGCTAAATTTTGCTGATGAATGAAACCATAGGCCGGAGGCGCTTCGCTTATCCGGCTTACGACCCATGACATCACGGCTTACGCGCAATTAATACGGCACGTAATGGGGCGGGGTAGCCTTCGACCGTTTTGCTGTGATCGTTCGGATCGAGGAAATCGGCCAGCGATTCGGTGACCATCCATTCGGTACGGCGCTGCTCTTCGGTCGTCGTCACGCAGACATCCGCGATGCGAACATCAACGAAGCCACATTTTTCCAGCCAGTTTTTCAGCGCCAGCGCGGAAGGGATGAAATAGACGTTGCGCATCTGCGCGTAGCGATCGCCCGGCACCAGCACAGTGTTTTCGTCGCCTTCCACCACCAGCGTTTCGAGCACCAGTTCGCCGTCTTTCACCAGTTGATCTTTCAACTGCCAGAGATGCTCCAGCGGGGAGCGGCGATGGTAAAGCACGCCCATCGAAAAGACGGTATCAAACGCATTCAGCGCCGGAAGTTGTTCTATACCCAGCGGCAGCAGATGCGCACGCTGATCGTTCCCCAGCAGCTTTCGCACCGCTTCAAACTGGCACAGGAACAGTTGCGTCGGGTCAATACCAACAGCCAGATGCGCACCCGCGCCAATCATGCGCCACATATGGTAGCCGCTGCCGCAACCCACATCCAGAATCGTGCGACCGGTCAGATCCGACAGATGCGGCAGTACGCGATCCCATTTCCAGTCAGAACGCCATTCAGTATCAATGTTCACGCCATACAGCGAGTATGGCCCTTTACGCCATGGCATCAGATTTCGCATCAGGGTGTCGATACGCTTGATTTGCCCCGGGCTCAGCGGCGCTTCACTTTCCGCCGTCACGCTGTGTAATAAATCCAGACGGTACGGCGTCAGTTCCGGCAGAAATTCCACCGCGTTTGACCACTGCTTAAACAGACCGTGCTGATCGCGCTGCCAGGCGGCAATCTGCGCGGGCAACGTTTCCAGCCAGTGGGCAAGATGATTTTTGGCAATCAGCTGATAGAAGTTACCAAAGTCGATCATGCGCTCGCCTCAGCTTTCAATGCCACCAGTGAGCCAAAGTTAAAGCACTGGAACCACAGTTCGCTGTGCTCAAAACCGGCCTGACGCAGGCGGGCTTTATGGGTTTCGACTGAATCGGTCAGCATCACGTTTTCCAGCATGCTGCGCTTCTGGCTGATTTCCAGTTCGCTGTAGCCGTTGGCTCGCTTGAAGTCGTGGTGCATGTTGAACAGCAGTTCGCCCACTTTCGCATCTTCGAAGCTGAATTTTTCCGACAGCACCAGCGCGCCGCCCGGATTCAGCCCCTGATAAATCTTATCCAACAACGCCTGGCGCTCCGGCGGCTCAAGGAATTGCAGGGTAAAATTCAGTACCACCATTGAGGCGTTCTCGATGGTGATGGCGCGGATGTCGCCTTCCACCACCTCAACTGGCGTGGGTGCCTTGTAAGCATCGATATGACGGCGGCAGCGTTCGATCATCGCCGGGGAGTTATCAACGGCGATAATTTTGCAGTTTTCATGATGGATATTGCGACGCACCGAGAGCGTCGCCGCACCCAACGAACAACCCAGATCGTAGACCTGCGTATCCGGCTGCACAAAACGCTCGGCAAGCATGCCAATCATCGAAATGATATTGGAATAGCCGGGAACAGAACGCTGGATCATATCCGGGAAGACTTCGGCTACCCGTTCATCGAAGGTCCAGTCGCCCAGGCTGGCGATGGGCGCAGAAAAAAGCGTGTCGCGGTGAGACATAACGTAAAAATCCGGGAAAAATAAAGTGGCGTATTGTGCGCTAATGC
>PPYF01102896.1_pt1 | contig 23737 bp, 20 predicted proteins | sample 1559871 | NCBI WGS metagenome assembly PPYF01 (sample SAMN08240021, study PRJNA423297) | Human gut metagenome, whole genome shotgun sequencing project. | reverse complement strand
CAGTATAACATATTTCTTCTGTTATTACCATTTATAATTGTAAATTTTTACCTATATATTTCACTTTATTTTTTATAGCATGTATATTTTGCATATTTTTTTCAGTCTTTTCGCAAAAAACAAGGAGCATATCACAATGATATGCTCCTTGTTTTTAACAATTTGCCTTGTACGCTTCATCCGCACTCCACACATCGAATCCATTTTCCCGTAAAACATCAACTGCTTTTTCCGGTTCATCTGATTTCAGCACCGCCGAGGCGTCTGCTCCATTGGCAAATGCATACATATATTCCACATTTACTTTTGCTTCCACCAGTGCATGCATTGCTTTGCCGAGCGAACCGGTCGCATGTGGCACACGAATTGCAACCACATCTGTCAGCATAGCTGTAATCCCTGCTTCTTTTAAGACCATTCTTCCTTTCATCGGATCTGATACAATCATGCGCAACATCCCATAGTCTGCAGTGTCCGCAAGACTTAACGCCACAATATTGACATCATTTTTTCCTAATACTTCCAAAACCTCATCAAGACGCCCTTCTCGATTCTCCAAAAATACGGATAATTGTTGAATTCTCATATTTCCCCTCCTCTTAAGATAGATTTCTCTTATCAATGACACGTTTCGCTTTTCCTTCGCTCCGCTCAATTGTCTTCGGCTCAACCAGTTTTACTTTCACTGCCACTCCAAGCGCCTGTTTTAACACTGCACCCATTTTATTTTTCAAACCATCTAACGCACGGATCTCATCTGAGAAGAAGCGTTCATCCACTTCCACCATGACAGTCAGCGTATCCATATTGTTCTCGCGGTCAACGATCATCTGATAGTGCGGTGCGACATCTCCACCCATACTTAAAAGTGCAGTTTCCACCTGAGTGGGGAATATATTGACACCACGAATGACTTTCATATCATCCGTACGTCCTTTGAATTTTGAAATTCGAGGGAGTGTTCTTCCACATGCGCAGGTACTGTGGTCAATGCTCGTCAAATCCTTTGTCCGGTAGCGGAGAAGAGGCATCGCCTCTTTTGTAAGAGTTGTAAAGATCAACTCCCCTGTCTCTCCATCCGCACATGCTTTTCCCGTTGCCGGATCTAAGATTTCCGGATAGAAATGGTCTTCAAAAATATGCAATCCGTTATGATGGATACATTCAAACGCAACACCTGGTCCCATGATCTCGCAAAGTCCATAAATGTCAAAGCAATTGATTCCAAGTATGTTTTCAATCTTTTGACGCATCTCCACAGTCCATGGCTCCGCTCCAAGTATTCCCGCCTTTAATTTCAATCTTTCTGCAAGTCCGGCTTCCTGAAGTGATTCTGCCAAATGAAGTGCATAGGACGGTGTACATGCGATTGCTGTCGCTCCAAAATCTTCCATACACATCATCTGTCTCTTTGTGTTTCCCGCAGACATTGGAATAGCCATCGCACCTAATTTTCTTGCGCCAAAATCAAGTCCCATTCCTCCAGTAAAGAGACCATATCCATAACAGACATGAATGATATCCTCCTCGGTAAGTCCTGCCATCGTAAGACATCTTGCCACACACTCTCCCCAGAGATCCACATCATTCTGTGTGTAGGATGCAAGTGTCAGTTTCCCTGTCGTTCCGGAAGTTCCCTGTACTCTCGCAACTTGGGATTTCGGCACCGCCAAAAGTCCAAAAGGATAATTTTCTCTCAAATCTTCTTTCGTTGTAAATGGAAGTTTATCGATATCTTCCACTCCTTTGATATCTCCCGGTTCTACTCCAAGCGCTTTCATCTTCTCGTGGTAAAACGGAACATTTTTATATACCCGTTCCACCAGTTTTACCAATCGTTCACCTTGCAGAGCCGCCATCGCATCCCTGCTCATACATTCCACTTTCGGATCTCTGATTCTTTCCTTCCACTCCATCGCACTTCATCTCCTCTATAACTCGTTTTCGTCTACAATCTTCACGTTTGCCTTTTCCAGACTTTCAATCGCTTTTTCAAAATCATCTGTATGAAACACCATGACAGGCGCCAGTCCATCCCGGATAATAAACGAATAAATGTAATTGATATTAATCTTTCCTTCCGCAAGAATCGTCAGCATATTGTTCAACGTTCCCTTCTTATCTTCCAACTCTGCGCCAAGCACTTCACTGACACGGACAACAAATCCTTTTGATGTCAGATATTCTTTTGCCTCCATCGGTTTGTCAACGATGAGACGCAAAATACCAAACTCCGGTGCATCAAACGAAGACACCGCCCGGATATTGATATGTGCTTCCGTCAACTGACTCGTCACATCCATAAGGCTTCCCGGCCTGTTTTCCACGAATACGGATAACTGCTTAATCATAAGACACCTCCTACAATGTATAGCCGACATCAAATGCCTGCTTGTTTAGTTCCACAGTCTTTGGCGGTACCGTATGTTCAATCACGTCATACCACTGCTCTTTTGTAAAATCCATGTGCTGTGCAGCAATTCCAAGCACAATCATATTAAACACTCTCGGATTGCCAAGCTTTTTTGCTTCCTCTGTCGCATTTACTGTATATACTTTATGTTCTTTGGCCAAATCTTCTAAAATGTGTTCCGGGTACTGAGCTGCCCCGATCACAACAGGCATCGGATCAATTCTCCAGTCATTTGCAATCAATGCACCGTCTTTTTTCAGAAAATGCGCATACCGGAGTGCTTCCAATCGTTCAAATGCGATAATGATATCTGCCTGCCCTTCTTCCACGATCGGCTCCGCAACTTTCTCTCCATAGCGCACATATGTCACAACACTTCCGCCTCGCTGCGCCATGCCGTGCACCTCAGAAAGCTTCACATCATATCCGCCCGCAATCGCAAGCCCACCTAAAATCCTGCTCGTGAGAAGTGTGCCCTGACCTCCCACACCTACAATCATAATATTTTTTGTCGCCATTATCTGTCACCTGCCTCCACTAATTCAATCGCCTCAAATTTACATAATGTCTCACAAAGTCCACATCCGGTGCACATCGTGTCATCAATATGAATCGTTCCGTCCGCATTTCTTGTCATTGCCGGACATCCCGGTTTCATACACATACCGCATTTTTTACACTTGTCTTCATGTGCAATATAAACCGGTTTCTTTGATTTATCCAAAAGGACACATGGTGATTTTGTGATGATGACAGACACCTCGTCTTTTGCCACTTCTTCTTTTACCACTTTTTCTAACTTTTCAATATCAAACGCATTTACTTCCACTACGTTCTTCACACCAATTGCCCTGCAAAGCGCCGGAATATCGATTGCATATGTCGGCTCGCCGAGAAGTGTCTTTCCGGTCGCTGCATGGTCCTGATGCCCGGTCATTCCGGTTGTGGAATTATCAAGAATCATCACGGTTCCTGTCGCTTTATTGTACATCATATTCATAAGTGAATTCACGCCGGTATGTAAAAACGTAGAATCCCCAATCACAGCAACCCAGTTTTTGATATAGTCTTTTCCTTTTGCCTTTTCCATTCCATGAAGACTTGAAATACTTGCTCCCATACAGATTGTTGTGTCCACAACACTAAGTGGTGCAACTGCCCCCAAAGTATAGCAACCGATGTCTCCTGCCGCATGGATCTTCAACTTATTCAGCACATGGTAAACGCTTCTGTGTGGACATCCTGGACATAAAATCGGCGGTCTTCCCGGAACCTGTGCAGGTGCTTTCACATCTGCCTTTTCTCCGAGAATTGCCTCACGGATCATATTGGCGCTATATTCACCCTGCACTGTAAAAATTTCTTTCCCGATTGCTTTCACACCCCATGATTTCACCTGTTCTTCAATAACAGGATCCAATTCTTCCACAATGTAGAGTGTCTCCACTTTCTGCGCAAACTCCTCAATCAATTTTTTCGGAAGTGGATTCACCATGCCAAGTTTTAACACAGACGCATTTGGAAGCGCCTCTTTTACATATTGATACGGAATTCCACTTGTGATAACACCAATTTTTGTATCATTCATCTCCACTTTATTGATCGCTATTGTGTTTGCCGCCTCTGCAAGCTCCAGATTTCGCTTCTCAATCTCAATATGGCGAAGCTTTGCATTGCCCGGCATCATAACATTTTTACGAATATCTTTTTCATACGGCTTATCCTCCGGCTCCACGCGGTCACATAAGTCCACAAGTCCCTGCGAATGCGCCAATCTTGTTGTTGTTCGGAAAACGACAGGACGGTCGAAGTTTTCACTGATCTCATATGCAAGTTTCATAAACTCTTTCGCTTCCATACTGTCCGACGGCTCCAGCACCGGCACCTGAGCTGCTCTTGCGACCATACGTGTATCCTGTTCATTTTGAGAACTGTAAAGCCCCGGATCATCTGCCACAATCACAACAAGACCGCCGTTCACCCCCATATAAGAAACGGTATAGAGCGGATCTGCCGCCACATTCAGTCCCACATGTTTCATACATGCCATAGAGCGTACCCCTGACACACTTGCTCCAATCGCAACTTCTGTTGCCACCTTTTCATTCGGTGACCACTCCGCATAAATATCATCTTTATATTTTACAAGATTCTCACTGATCTCTGTACTTGGCGTTCCCGGATACGCAGCAGACACCTTTACGCCCGCCTCATATGCTCCACGGGCAATTGCCTCATTGCCGAGCATAATTACTTTTTGATTCATATTTGCCATTTTATAGTCCATCCTTTCGTAAATCAGTCACACGCTTTGCTTTCCCTTCAAAACGCTGTAATGTATGTGGTGCTACCAGCTTGATATTAGATGCAAGACCAAGCGCAGATTTTAACTTGCTTTTGATTCTCTGCTCCAACTCACTCAATTTTGCATAACTGTCAAGTAATCTATCATCAATCAACTCCACGGAAATCGTCATCACATCGAGTCTGTTCTTTCTCTCCACAAGAATCTCATAATGTGGTCCGATCTCCTCAATCTGAAGAAGCACTTCCTCAATCTGTGTCGGAAATACATTGACACCACGAATGACAAGCATATCATCAGAACGTCCGGACAAATTGTCCATCCTACACGTTGTTCTTCCACATTTGCAAGGTTCATAATGCAATCGTGTCAAATCTTTTGTGCGATAACGAATCATCGGAAGTGCTTCTTTTCCAAGACAAGTGACAACCAGTTCGCCAAGTTCACCCTCCGGCAGCACTTCCCCAGTCTCCGGATCAATGATCTCCGGAATGAACCAGTCTTCATTGATATGTAATCCATTCAACTCCGTGCATTCTCCTGACACACCAGGTCCACACAGCTCACTCATTCCATAATTTTGTGTACAGACAAATTGGTCTCCCCACACTTTACGCATCTCTTCTCTCATCGGCTCGGTCATCCCTTCGCCTCCAAACAAACCGATCCGAACTTTCAGATCTTTTGCCGGATCAAGTCCTCTTCTTCGAATCTCTTCTCCAAGGTGCAATGCATACGATGGTGTCGCCACCAAAAGTGTCACACCCATATCCTGTAAAAACATAATCTGTTTATTTGTATTTCCCGAGGACATCGGGATCACAGCTGCACCAAGTGTCTCCAAACCTCCGTGCAATCCGAGCGCTCCTGTAAATGTTCCATACCCAAACGCAATCTGACAGACATCATCCTCCGTCGCGCCGCCCATACACGCCACTCGGGCTACATTGTTCAGCCAGATTTCCAAATCTTTTTTCGTATATCCTACAACAGTCGGTTTCCCAGTCGTCCCGGAACTGGCATGAAATCGAACAAGTTCCTTTTTATCTACCGCAAACAATCCCATCGGATAATGCTCCCGAAAATCTGATTTATTTGTAAATGGCAATTTCTGTAAATCCTTTAACGTCTGAATATCTTCCGGCTTCACGCCCGCTGTATCCATCTTTTCACGATAAGGCGCTACTCTCTCATAAATATATGCAACACTTTCCTTTAATCGCTCTAACTGAATCTTCTCAATCTCGGCTCTTGGCAGTGTCTCTTCCTTCGCCCAAATCATTCCCTCATCCTCCTTTTTCACTGCATTCCTTTAGCAAATCGCTTAATGTTTTTATTATAGCACAATACTTTTGCGATTTAAAGCATTAATTTATTGCATCAAAAAATTCACAAAAAAAGATGCAAATCCTCACGACCTGCATCTTTCTCTATTATGAAAAATCAAACAATGACAATTGATTTGTCTCCGGCAAATCTCCAAACATTCCCAAATCCGCCATGAAATCAATCACCGTCTTACTTACCTTCGTCCGCTGCCTGAAGTCATCTTTTGACAGATATGGACCGTCTGCTGCAGCCATCTCAACCGCATCCGCCGCTTTATCTCCCATACCCTCAATGCTTGAAAGTGGCGGCATAAGTTTTCCATCGATAATCTGAAATTTCGTTGCCTTTGCTCGATAGATATCAAGTGGCAGGAACTCAAATCCTCTTGCATACATTTCCTGCACGATTTTCATATCCTTCAATGTATCCTGCTCCTTTTTGCTCAGAGAATCACTGCGGCGTTTGTAATCGTTCATATAGAACTCCAGCTTTTCTTTTCCCTGACACATCAGCTCATAAGAAAATGCGCTGGCGCGGATACTGAAATATGCCGCATAGTAGGCAAGTGGATAGTAAACTTTGCAGTAGGCAATGCGAAATGCCATCATGACATAAGCGGCCGCATGCGCTTTCGGGAACATGTACTTAATCTTTTCACATGACCAGATATACCAGTCCGGGATTCCATGCTCAATCATGTCCTTTTTAAACTCCGGCCAGTCTTTACACTTGCCTTTCGCCACAAGACCTTTACGGACACGCTCCATAATCGTAAATGACTCCTCACTGTCCATTCCTTTGTTGATCAGATACGTCATAATATCATCACGGGTACAGATTGCGGTGGAAATCGTCGCCTTACCGCTTTTGATCAATTCCTGCGCATTGTTGAGCCATACGTCCGTTCCATGCGACAGACCGGAAATACGAATCAAATCTGAAAGTGTCTTTGGTTTCGTATCCACCACCATCTGAATAACAAAGTCTGTTCCAAACTCCGGAATTCCCAGACACCCCACCGGACATCCACCGATATCATCCGGCGTAATCCCAAGAGAGCTTGTATCCTGAAACAGTTTCATCACACCCTGATCGTCAAGCGGAATGTCTGTTGCCTTAAACGGTTTTCCCGTGAGTTGTTCCACCAATTCTTCCAGCATCTTGATGATCGTCGGATCATCATGGCCGAGAATATCAAGTTTCAGCAGGTTGTGGTCGATGGAGTGATAATCAAAATGCGTTGTGATAATATCTGTTGTCATATCATTTGCCGGATGTTGTACCGGCGTGAAGGAATTGATATCCTGACCAAGCGGGAGAACGATGATTCCTCCCGGATGCTGTCCGGTACTTCTTCGGATTCCGGTACACCCCTGTAAAATACGCTCAATCTCGCATTTTCGTTTTCCCTGTCCGTGTTCCTCATAATAATTTTTCACAAATCCATATGCCGTCTTATCTGCCAGTGTACCGATCGTTCCCGCACGGTACGTCTGACCTTCCCCGAAAATAACCTCCGTATATTTGTGAGCATTACTCTGATAATCTCCGGAGAAGTTCAAGTCAATATCAGGTTCTTTATTTCCCTTGAATCCAAGGAAGGTCTCAAACGGAATATCGAACCCATCTTTAACAAGCGGTTTCCCACAGTTCGGACAAAGCTTATCCGGCATGTCATAACCACAGCCCCCCGCATAAGCGCGGACTTCCTCAGACTCAAAATCACTGTAAAAACAGTTCGGACAATAATAATGAGGACTCAACGGATTTACTTCTGTAATTCCTGCCATCGTCGCAGCAAACGACGAACCAACCGAACCACGTGAGCCTACGAGGTAACCGTCCTCAACGGATTTCCATACCAGTTTCTGCGCGATGATATACATCACGGCAAATCCATTGGAAATAATCGAGTTCAGCTCTCTCTCCAGACGCTCCACTACAATCTCCGGCAGGGGATCGCCATACATGCTGTGCGCTTTGCTGTAACAGATATCCCTTAACATTTGGTCCGAATCCTCAATGACCGGCGGACATTTATCCGGACGAACCGGGGAAATCTTTTCAATCATATCTGAAATCTTCACCGTATTTTCAATGACCACCTCATGGGCCTTTTTCGATCCAAGATATGCGAATTCTTCCATCATCTCCTCTGTTGTGCGAAGATAAAGCGGCGGCTGGCTGTCAGCATCGCCAAAGCCTTTTCCGGTCATGATGATTCTTCGATAAACCTCATCTTCCGCATCTAAGAAATGCACATCGCAGGTTGCCACAACCGGTTTGTGAAACTCCTCCCCCAATTTTACAATTTTGCGGTTAATATCTTTTAAGTCTTCATCGCTTCGAATCTGGCTGTATTTCGGGCTGTCCACCATAAACTGGTTATTGCCGAGCGGCTGGATTTCCAGATAATCATAAAACTCTACCAATCTTGCGATTGTTTCATCCGACTTGTTATTGAGTACCGCCTGATAAAGTTCTCCCGCCTCACAGGCGCTTCCGATCAGCAAACCTTCCCGATAGCTGTTGAACTCACTTTTGGGAATACGCGGTCGTCTTGCATAATATGTCAAATGCGACAATGAAATCAATCGGTATAGGTTTACCCTTCCCACATCATTTTTCGCCAAAATGATTGCATGATACGTCGGCATCTTTTTCACCGCATCCGGATTCGTCGCACCAAATGCATTCACTCCTTTTAATGTCGTAATTTCCCGCTCTTTTAACATCTCGACAAATTTCACAAAAATCTCTGCGGTCGCCCCGGCATCGTCCACAGCACGATGATGATTCTCAAGTGAAATGTTCAATGCTTTCGCCACGATATTCAATTTATATTTGGACAGCGTTGGAAGAAGCACTCTCGCAAGTGCAACCGTATCCACCGACACAAATTCCTGCTCAATATTCAAATTTTTACAGTTCTGCTCAATAAATCCGACGTCAAACCCTGCATTATGCGCCACAAGAGAGGCGTCTCCGACAAATTCCAAAAACTGCGGCAGAATGACATCGATCTTCGGGGCATCCATCACCATAGAGTCATCGATACTTGTAAGCTGCGTGATCTCGAACGGAATCGGAACTTCCGGATTTACAAATGTACTGTACTTATCCGTAATCTTTCCATTCTCCACCTTCACCGCGCCAATCTCAATGATGTGATCTTCCACAGCACTGAATCCGGTCGTCTCAATATCAAACACCACATATGTATCATCGAGTGTCTGATTCCCTGCATGCACTGCAATATCTGTCAGATCATCTACCAGATATGCTTCCACCCCGTAAATCACTTTGAACGGATCATCTTTATCAAGTCCTTCAATAAAATGATTCGCATCCGGGAATGCCTGCACAACACCGTGATCCGTGATTGCAATCGCAGGATGTCCCCAGTCGTGTGCTCGTTTTACAATCTTATTCACATCAGAGACACCATCCATATCACTCATCTTCGTGTGGCAGTGAAGTTCCACCCTTTTCTCTGCACTTGTATCCTTTTTGGTCGTTCGAAAATCCGGAATTTTTTTTATTCCGGCAACAGAACCAATCGTCAGTTCACTGTCGAATTTGTCGATGGTTGTGACACCTTTGATTTTCAAAAACGCTCCCGCTTTCACCTCTCCAAGCAACTCCGGAAGCTGATCATTTCGCACAAACAGTTTTACCATGATCGTATCTGTAAAATCGGTCACTGCAAACATGACAATGGTCTTTTCGTTTCGAATCTCACGTGTATCAAAGCTTGTCACCTGTCCGCGGAATGTGATCTCTCCCATCTCTCCGACCACCTGTGACAGTTCAATCGTCTCATCCTCAAAATCACGTCCATAGATCAGATTTGGATCGTCCGATCTCTTAAGCGGGCGATAAAACTCTTTCTTCTTTGGCATCTCTTTTGCCGGAGCTTTTGCAGATGTTTTCGCTGTCTCTTTCTGTTCTTTCTTTTCTTGTTTTACCTCTTCCTTCGTTTCTTTTGTCTCAAGTTTTGCTGCATTCTCTTCCACGATCGCATTGATCGCCTGCTGAAGCATACTGGCATTGTGCTCCTGCATCTTGCTTGTCTTTGCCTGCTGATATTCCACATGAATTTGAATCGGAACATGGCACCGTTCCTCGAACACTTCATTCAACAAGCCTACAATCGAGTCCTGCTTGCCCTGCGCCACAATTGTGTCATCCAGCTTAAGATACAGATGGTTTTCATTCTCAAAATGATACTTCGCATTCAGGAACATATTGTGCTCGACAACACTTCGTTCTTTCAATTCCAGCAAAATACTTTCCCTGTACTCATTCATCAGATTTTCCGGTGTATACTGACCAGACAACTGATAATCCTCATAAATCCTGATCCGAATCCGGTTTCGCCCAAATAACTGTTCTTTAATCATTGTTTCCATCTTGTAAATCCAGCTCTTCGCAAGCAGATGCGTACTGAATAAATGGACGTGCAGGTAGTCTCTGTCTGAATTTGTCGTAACTTTCGTCACTTCCACATTTTCAAACAGTACTTTACAATCACTATTTACTTTTAAAGTCGGAAACACATCAAAGAATTGCTTTGTCATCATATTTCTCCATCTCTATTTTTCCCAGTTTAATAATTCATTCCGAAGAGTATCTAAAAGTTCCTCTTCCTTTACTTTTTTCACAATTTCACCTTTCTTGATCAAAAGTCCTTCCCCGATTCCACCGGCGATTCCGATATCTGCCTCTTTTGCTTCTCCCGGTCCATTCACAACGCATCCCATCACCGCTACCTTGATGTCAAGCGGGATATCTGCGACCATATTCTCCACCTGATTCGCAAGTCCGATAAGGTCAATCTTTGTTCTTCCGCAAGTCGGGCAGGACACTACTTCAATTCCGCCTTTGCGAAGCCCCAGTGTCTTTAAGATGAGTTTTGCTGATTTGATCTCTTCGAGTGGATCTCCTGTCAGAGATACGCGGATCGTATCTCCAATTCCTTCATACAGGATAATGCCAAGCCCGACTGAGGATTTGATATTTCCAGATAAAATTGTTCCGGATTCCGTAATTCCAACATGAAGCGGATATGGGCACTGCTCTGCAATCAATTCATGTGCTTTTACACACATCATCACATCCGAAGATTTGATACTGACCACTAAATTGTCATACCCCATCTCCTCAATCATATGTACCTTGTCCAGCGCGCTTTCCACAATGCCTTCGGCCGTCACACCACCGTATTTTTCCACGAGATGTTTCTCCAATGATCCACTGTTCACCCCCACACGGATAGGTACATTGTATTCTTTTGCTTTTTCCACAACCTCACGCACTCTCGACACATCTCCGATATTTCCCGGATTGATACGGATCTTATCTGCTCCATGTTCGATTGCTGCGATTGCCAAACGATAATCAAAATGAATATCTGCAACAAGCGGAATATGAATTCTTTTTTTTATCTCTGTAAGTGCTTCCGCCGCCTCCATCGTCGGCACGGCACAGCGGATAATATCACATCCTGCTGCCTCTAATGCCAATATCTGAGCAACCGTCGCCTCCACATCCTCTGTCTTTGTATTTGTCATAGACTGAATGGCAATCGGATCTCCTCCGCCAATTTTGCAATTCCCAATCTGAACTACCTTTGTCTCTTCTCGTCTCATATTTTCTCTCCTTTCATACTCAGTGAGAACATAAACTCTCCCCAATTCCACTAATAAGCAAAGAGTCTGACATGTCAGACTCTTTGCTTATTAGTGCCCCTATCTTCTGCTACTGTCTTGTAAATACAAGCTGATCCCCATATTCACGCTCTGCAAGTACCAGCACATTCTGTTCAATGCTATAATCAAACGTAGATAAAATCTCGCCAAGCGATGCTTTCAAACCTTCTGCAGTCACCTGACCATCCGATTTGTCCGCTGCCTTCTGCAGCGCTGCCTCATCTACCTTGATCGTAATCGTCTTTGCATCTTTGTCAAGCACATAATCCATCTTTACTTTTATGCCTGTTCCTTCATCGGCAGAATCTAATTTTACGGTCAAATCATTATTTCCCTGAAAAATCAGCGTCATGCTGTTCTCTTCTGATTCCCATCTCCCGTCTAATGGATTGCCCGCAAAAAGTCTTGTAATAAAAAAGACAACAACCAATACAATAATTATGGATGCGATGCCTGTCACAAAACGCCACATTTTACTTCTTTTTTCTTCATCGTTTTTTGCTATCATCATGTCTATCATTCCCCTCAACTTTATTGCATACCTAAATTATACGGAGTTTGTGTTTTTATGTCAACGCCCTTTTTTCGTTCCGTTTTTTAACTATTTTTTTCATGCGTTGAGAATCAGCACTTTTTCACTTTTTATAGAATAGTACTGATAAAATAGAAAAATAAAGACAAGGAGGACGATATATGAATTTCGGGAATAACTTAAAAGACTTGCGCGAAACACGGAATGTTACCCAAGGTCAGCTGGCTGAATACTTACAAGTATCTCGTCCTACTATTGCAGGTTATGAAACAAAAAGTCGTCAACCTGATTTTGAAAAACTAGAGAAACTTGCAAATTACTTTCATGTATCCATCGACTATCTGGTCTCCGGCTCAGAGACCACGAGCACAGATATCCCTCTAAAAAAAGAGCCGAACGAAAAATCACTGGATCGTGATGTGGCTATGGCTTATCAGAAACTATCACTCGAATCCAAACAGGATGTCCTAAAATATATCGAATTGCTTCAGTTGCGTGATGATGTTCAAAATGTAGAATAAGGAATGTGCTTTCGCACATTCCTTATTCTACATTTTTGCTCTCATCTGCAAGATATTCAAAAAAATCAAAATCTGCATAATGCTTATGCAATACCCTGTCAGCACAAGTCATTCCGACGAATGTCCCTGTAAATTCCCCATATTTACAATACTCATCCGAATATTTTGTCGTGTCAAACACCCTGCCTATTCGCTCATACTGTTCTCCATCATAACTCCACTCAAACCAAGATTCTCTCCCCTGTACATAGAGCCGCAAGTAAATTGGTCTGTCTTCCACCGGAATCCTGGTGTTTAAAAATTCTGTCTTTTCTCCATTTTCCAGTTGAATAATAGAAAGCGCACTCTGTCCAAGTGTCTCACTGTAATATTTTCTCAGATTTACATAGTTCATATTGTCATAATACATGATCAGTCCGGCGCTATGCTGATGAATCTCTGGAGTAAATTCCATCTTGGTCGTTACCCTCGCATACACACTTGTCAACTTTCTTGCCAAGATACTTACTTTATTCAGAGACGTGCGCGATTCCTGTCCCCTGATTCTCACATACCCTTTCCGTGCCGTCACATCTGCAAAACGCTGCGGCATAATGCGCGGGGCATAATAAAAATTGCCCAATTCTTCTCCGTCAAAATCATCAAACGCAGGAATTGCCGGAAGTTCTTGCTCAGGCAGTGTGCTTTCTTCCACCTCAATCTTGGCAAGATTGGTTCCATCTGCCATGCGAAGCCATCCATCTTTCGTCCATTTCATTTTCTGGATTGCAGTCTCACGTCCAAGTGTACAGCGAAGTTCCGGCACAAACGGTCTCGCACAAAGATGCACCAGATACACTTCCCCTGTCGGCAATTCCACATAACTTCCATGCCCTGATTTTTGCAAAACAGAATCCGGATTGAAATATTTCGGCTTTAAATGATCCGGGTCTTTTCTCTCATTGGATTCTCCCGGCACACTTGTCACAATCGGGTTCATCGGATCTTTTTCATACGGTCCCCATACATTTTTAGCACGTCCCATCGTCACACAGTGATTATACCCCGTACCGCCCTCGGCACACATAATATAATAGTATTCTCCTCTCTTTGTCAGATGCGGCGCCTCAATACATCCCCTGTCTGTTCCGCCTCGCCAAAGTGGTTTTGGATATCCAACAATCTCTTCTTTTTCTGGATCATACTCAACAATACAGATAAATCCTGGTTTTTCATACCCTTCTCTTGTCTCCCATTCCAAAGAGACAATATATTTCTTTCCGTCATCATCATGCAGGATTGAAGCATCAAATCCTGATGAATGCAGATATACAGGCTTGCTCCACGGTCCTTTGATGTCTTTTGATTTCACCAAAAAATTATCTACATCAAAGTATCTCGCATTCATGGAATTCATCACACCGTATACAACATAGAACATATCTTCCTCTTCACAATAAGTCAGACACGGCGCCCATATTCCTTTTGCACTCGGCAATTTTTTCAAGTCAACCGCCTCATCATCAGTCAAAATATGTGTATATAATTCCCAGTGTTTCAAATCTTTTGAATGATAAACCGGAATTCCCGGGAACCATTCAAACGTAGACACTGCCAGATAGTAATCATCCCCTTTTCTGCAAATACATGGATCGGGATTGAATCCCGGGAGTATCGGATTTAAAATCATAGTTTTTTCCCCCTTTTTGTTAATTCTTCTTTTGCGTCGGAAACCATTTAAAATCGACACATCGCCCTAAATCCCAGCTGTCCCAGCCAAGCCATCCGTTTTCATTTACCGTGTCCGTCAAAAGCTTATAACTCCAGTAAAAGTATCCGCTTCCCTTTTGCCATGCCTGAAGCTGTGCATCAGCGACAGCCCGATAGATTTCGTTCTTTTCATCTAAAGTCAATCGTTCCTCTTTTGCACCGTCCACGCCGTTTAACACACTCTGACCGCCTTTTGTGTCACATCCGCATGCAAGAGAATTGAACAGACACCACTCTCCACAGATAACCGGGAAATATTTCTCCATCTCCTCAATTTCTTTTTCATAATGTTCTTTCACAAAACATGTGTATCCTTCTATCGTCTGTTCGCATCCAGCTGCCTCTGCCATCATCAGATACTGATGTGTATCCAGCACAACATTTACATATTTTTCTTCCCGCATAAAATCTTTCCACGCTGTAAGCACAAATCCGTCGTGAATGACAACATATTTTTCTTTTGGCATATATTTTCGTATGCGGTCATACGCTTCCTGATAAAATATCCTTAAAAACGCAAGTGTATTCGGTCCGGAGCCGGCCGCCATCTCCTTGTCGACTGCCGGATAACGGTTTGGGACATCAAACAGCTCCCACACACTTTCTGTGATTGGTTCATTCAGCACTTCAATACCCCACAGCCCCTTTCTTTTGCCGTAACGCTTTGCCAGCCGTTCAAGCACTGTCAGCACAAATTCTACTTCTTCCGGATTTTTAGACCATTTGCACACTCCGCAAATACCTCCGTTGTCAAAGCCATTTTGTCCCTCCGGTGCAGTGTGCAGATCTATCAATATCTGCAATCCATACTTTTCTGCCCAGTTAAATGCCTTATCCAGTTCTTCTACGCACCCGATAAACGGTTCTCTGTCTCCGAATATAAAATATGGCACCGGAATTCGCACAGCCTCCATTCCCATTGCTTTGATTGCCACAAAATCACGCTCCGAAATATATTCTGCACGATGCACCTTGATTCGTGCCTCATATACCTCTTTTGAGAGTTGTCTTGGAAGGTAATACTCATCTTCTGCTGTCGTTCCTTCAAACAGCGCCGGACTCATCCATTTCTCCAGTACAAGCCAGTTTCCTAAATTTACACCTTTGATATACATTTCCATTCCTCCTATTTTTCCGCGCGTTTTTTCAAGTCCGCAATAATTCCGTCAAATTCCCTGTCTAAGTGATAAAATTTCATGATAATCAGCCCCAGTATATAGACAACAATCGGAATCCACACAAAGCAGATTTCAATGGAAAACAGCGCTGATGCAGACTGCACCGCTTTTTCTCCCGCATAGCCTCCGACTTCCAGGATCAATCCAAGCAACGCCGAACCAATACCATTTCCAATCTTATATCCAAAACTACATGCACTGTTCACAAGCCCTTCTGTTCGGTATCCTGTCTTCCACTCGCCATAATCAATCGTGTCAGATACCATCGCCCACATGGTTGCTCCTCCACACGCATTTCCAATACCACGGATCACACTGGATATGATGATAATTGCAAGCGAGCCGCCTGAAAAATTCAGCACGAGCATCCCGATAATGTCAAACACAAGGCCTATTGCAAATACATTTCTCTTTCCAAACCGTTTTACAAGCATCGCGATAAAGAACATTCCGCAAATTTGTACAATATTGAAAATTCCGTTGATTGTCCCAACCAGATTTTTGTCCCCTAAAATATCTTTCGCATAGTAAACCGTAGAACCTCCATTTACAGAATACATAAGGAAAAATAATGCAAGCATTCCAGTCATCATCATCCAGTATTTGTTCTTGAACAACGCCTTTACGCCTTCTTTAAACGGAACCTCATCCACAGCTGACTCCGCAGCTCCCACACGCTCTTTTGTTCCAAAGAACGTAAATAAAAATGCTATGATCGCAATCACACCGAACACACAGAATGTTTTTGTCCATGCTGACGCATTATTTCCAAAATATTCTACAAGCGGTAATGTAAATGTGTTGATCAGCAACGTTCCTGCTGTTGCAAGCAGATTTCGGAAAATACTCAACACTGACCGTTCATACGGATCCTGTGTCATCAGCGCATTGAGCGCAGAGTACGGAACATTGATTGCAGTGTAAATAATCGTTGACACAAGATTATACGTGATAAATACATAAACCAGTTTTGGTGTAGATGTCCACGATGTCGGCACAGAAAACAGCAATACCCCAGATATCGCAAACGGAATACACATACGCAATATCCAGGATCTCGCCTTCCCAAACCGGGATTTTGTCCGGTCTACAACGACACCCATGATGATATCGCTGATACCATCAAAAATTCTTGACACCATCATAATCGTTCCCACTGCCAATGCATTTACTCCTGCATAATCGGTATAATAAAATACAAGAAATGCTGACATTGCCGTATAGATGATATTGCATCCAAAATCTCCACATCCATAGGAAAAACGTTCGACGATTTTTCCCATACTTAACTTTGCCTTCTTATTCATCTTTTGATTCCTCACCTTTCTTCTTTTCAGGTATATTTTTACTTTTTTAAGCATTATTTTTGAATCAAACGTTTGTGCACATCTGTTTTTTTTCATTTTTTCTACCTTCTATGCTTATATAGTATCACATTTCTCCCTTGTTCAGTAGGTCTTAAAAAATCTAAAAAAGAGGTCGATATTCTCTTTTTTATATTGTATAATGAGATAAATAAGAAAGAGGTGCGTATGACATGAAGGATAACAATTTGGAAAACACTCAGAAAAATTCACATTTATACGAGATTATCGACGTCCCACAGGCAACCGGTGTAATGTTCCGCACTTCCGTGGACGAGGGAAGCTACATCCCGACGCACTGGCACCGTGCTGTCGAGATCATCTATCTTCTTGAAGGAAAATTGGAAGTGACAATCGAATCTCAGACATTTTTGATGCAGGCAGGCGATTGTACACTTATCAATGCAAATATCATGCATTCGACAAAGTGCACGCAGCCCAACACTGCTATTTTGTTGCAGATTCCGGTAGAATTTATGGAAATCTACATTCCAAATATTCAGCAGTTATTTTTCCTATTGGATGAAAACAGCTCTGATCTGGTTCGTCAGACAAAAATGGCACGATTTAAAGAGACTCTGACACAGATGCAGATTGCAAATGACATCCGGCCAGAGGGATTTATCCTGCGTTTTAACAGTCTGCTATTTGAGTTACTGTTCCAGCTGTTACACAATTTCAGCATCCAGCTTTTTCCATCAGATCTCAGTCAGAAGAACAAAGACCGTGACCGGCTGGATTTGATCTTAAACTATGTGTCCAAGCACTATGCTCAACCGATCTCACTGGAAGAAATCGCGCGTATAGCCTGTTTACAGACTGGGTATTTTTGCCGATTTTTCAAAAAACATATGGGAATTACTTTCTTAGAATATCAAAATGAGCTGCGCCTTTCTCACATTTACCGTGACCTGATCACAACAGACGACGCCATTCATTTGATTTTAGAACGACACGGATTTACAAATTACAAATTATTCCGCAGAATGTTTCACGAACATTTTGGAGATACGCCGCTGCGGATTCGTAACAAGCACAAATCGCAGCAAAATTAACCTTTTAAAACAGCAAAAGAAGAGCTTTTTTCAGCTCTTCTTTTTTCCTATTTCGCTAATTCCTGAAATAAGCCTTTCATTGTCGGATAAATTTTTCTAAATTTCTGATAGCGCTCTTCATATTTTGCGACAAGCTCCTGAGACGGTTCCACTGTATCGACTGCTTTGACCAATTTTTCTGTCGCTGCCTCTACGCTTTCATACGCTCCACAGCCGACTGCCGCAAGTATTGCCGCTCCGTATCCTGGTCCTTCCTCGCTTTCAATAACATCCACTTTCAGATTCATTACATTTGCAATAATCTTTTTCCAAAGTGGGCTCTTCGCCCCGCCTCCGCAAATTTTTGTACGTTCAATCTGAATTCCAAGGCTTCTCGCCACCTCTAATGAGTCGCGAAGTCCGAATGCCACACCTTCTAAAACAGCCTGTGTCATCTCTTCACGTGTCGTGTCCATCGTCATTCCTACAAATGTAGCCCTCGCCAGCGGATCATTATGCGGTGAACGTTCTCCCATCAGATATGGTAGATAGAACACCTGATTTTCACCTAATTTTGTAATATTTTCCTGCTCTTTTTCATATTCTTTTGTCTGCAGAATCTCATCCATCCACCACTTATTGCAGGATGCTGCACTGAGCATGCAGCCCATCAAATGATAATAGCCATCTGCGTGGTCAAACGAATGTAAAGCATTATTTTCATCTACTCCAAACTGTTTGCTGGAAATAAAAATTGTTCCGGATGTGCCAAGTGAAAGATTACATCTTCCATCTCCAACTGTTCCTGTTCCGACAGCCGCAGCCGCATTATCCCCTGCTCCCGCAATAACTTTTACTGTCTTAGAAAGTCCTAACTCTTCTGCAATTTCTTGTTTTAAATTTCCAACTACCTCATAGCTTTCGAACAGTTTTGGAAGCTGCTCCTCTCTGATTCCGCAGATGTCTATCATTTCTTGTGACCAGCATTTATTTTGGACATCTAACAGTAACATGCCGGAAGCATCTGAATAATCCGTACAAAATGTTCCAGATAATTTGTATGCCAAATAATCCTTCGGAAGCATAATTTTATTTATTTTTGCAAATAGTTCCGGCTCATTTTCCTTCATCCAAAGAATCTTCGGCGCTGTAAATCCTGCAAACGCAATGTTCGCTGTATATTTCGAAAGCGTTTCCTTCCCAATCACCGTATTCAGGTAATCTGTCTCTTTTGTTGTTCTCCCGTCATTCCATAGAATCGCCGGACGAATGACTTCATCTTCATCATCAAGCACCACAAGCCCATGCATCTGTCCACCAAAGCTGATTCCCTGCACCTGACTTTTGTCACAGTCCTTTGTCAATTCCCTGATTCCTTCCATTGACTTTTCAAACCAGTCTTTTGGGTTTTGTTCCGACCATCCTGGATTCGGAAACGAAAGCGGATACTCCTTTGATACGATGTTTTTTATCTTTCCATTTTCATCCATTAAAAGCAATTTTACTGCTGAAGTTCCTAAATCTACACCTATGTATAACATACACTTACTCCTCTATATATTGTGTTTTATTCAAAAAGGGACAGGGCATTTTTCAATTGGGGACGTAGTAAAATTCAATTTTACTACGTCCCCAATTCATTAGCGCCACGGATTTTCTGTTGGATAACGAACCTCTTTCGGCTGATTATATCCGATCTCATCCACTGGCACTCCGATGTATTTAAACACTTCAAACAATGCCTTTCCAAAGTTTCCAAATGCAACTGCTCCGTGATGTGGGAAATTCTTTTCAATCAATACATGGCGGTAAAATCTTCCCATCTCAGGAATTGCAAAAATACCGATTGCACCGAAGGAACGTGTTGCCACCGGAAGCACTTCTCCCTGTGCAATATAAGCACGTAGTTTGTTGTCCGATGTGCTCTGCAATCTGAAGAATGTAATATCTCCAGGCATGATATCTCCTTCCAATGTTCCCTGTGTCACTTCTTCCGGAAGTGCTCTTGCCATAATAAGCTGATATTTCATCTCGCAGAATGACAATTTAGATGCCGCTGTATTTCCGCAGTGGAATCCCATAAATGTATCTTTCTGTGTATAATTAAATTTTCCTTCAATATCTTCTTTATATAAATCTGTCGGAACATTATTGTTGATATCAAGTAATGTCACTGTGTCTTCACTTACAACCGTTCCGATAAATTCACTCAGCGCTCCATAAATATCCACTTCGCAGGATACCGGAATTCCCTGTGCTGTCAGACGGCTATTGACATAACATGGCACAAAGCCAAACTGTGTCTGGAATGCCGGCCAGCATTTTCCAGCGATTGCCACATATTCTCTATAGCCTCTGTGTTCTTCCACCCAATCTTTCAATGTCAATTCATACTGTGCTAATTTTGCAAGAATCTCAGGCTTTTTGTTTCCTGTGCCCAATTCTTCTTCCATCTCTTTTACAATTGCCGGAATTCTTTCGTCTCCTGCATGTTTATGGAATGCTTCAAACAAATCCAGTTCTGAGTTTTCCTCAATCTCAACACCTAAATTGTAAAGTTGTTGAATTGGTGCATTACAAGCAAGGAAGTTCAATGGACGTGGTCCAAAGCTGATAATTTTTAAGCTGTTTAATCCAATGATTGCTTTTGCAATCGGACGGAATTCGTAAATCATATCCGCACACTCTTCGGCTGTTCCAACCGGATATTCCGGAATATATGCTTTTACGTTGCGAAGCTTTAAGTTATAGCTTGCATTTAACATACCGCAATACGCATCTCCACGCCCTTGAATCAGATTGTCTCCTGTCTCCTCCGCTGCTGCGATAAACATTTTTGGTCCGTCAAAATGTTTTGCAAGCAATGTTTCTGCAATCTCTGGTCCAAAGTTTCCAAGATATACAACTAACGCATTACATCCTGCTTTTTTGATATCTTCTAATGCCTGTACCATATGAATTTCACTTTCTACGATACAAATTGGACATTCATAAATTTCTGCATCTCCATATTTTTCTGTATAAGCTTTCATAAGAGCTGCTCTTCTGTTTACTGATAAACTTTCTGGGAAACAGTCTCTGCTGACTGCCACCACACCGATTTTTAATTTTGGCATATTGTTCATGATTCTTCCTCCATTTTCTTATGACAATGTAATATTTTCACCTTTTAATCCGTTAAATGCACCTGCAATTTTTGCCTCTTCATGTGCGATCAGCCACTTGTTCTTCGCAGTCATCAGGCGATCTTCGCCTTTTTCTTTCAATGCAAATGTAATCTCTGTGTTTGTATCTTTCGGAAGTACAACTACACATCGAAAACCTTTTTCTCCTACGCTGCACGGCGCATAGTGAAGCGTCGTCGCATATACTTCAATCGCAGTCCCTGCCGGAACAAGAAAAGCTTCTACTAAAGAAGTATCGTAAGTGTCATCTTCTTTGATGTCCTGCTGAGCACCCAGCAATAAAATCAAATCCGTAACCGCCACATTTACCTCAGAACTTCTATGATATTCCAGTGCATTTAATGTATGGTTATGACCGTTGCAATATCCGATTTGGATCGGGAGTCCCCCATACATACTATTTTGAAAATCTCTCGCCACACTAAGTACTTCCAGTTCCTCTACAGACGGCACATAAATGACATCTTCCGGAAGAGGTGTATGCTCCATCTCTCTGATAAGTTCTGCACAATCATACTGAGCAAGCACTTTTCCATATTTCTTAAAAGCTTCATCTGTTATCTTCTGAATTTTCATTCCGCTTCCTCCTGAATTACTTTATTTCTACTTGCATTTTAGCACCGTTTTTTTGTCGCTTCTTCCAAAAACTTATCCATGTGATGGCAATTTCTTGTCATTTTTCAAAAATAGAATCTAACAATCTTGCTTAATTTACTCTCTTACAATATACGAGATACCGTTTTGCATTCGATCCATATGGATGACATGTCAAAAGAGTAACCATATCTTCTCCTTGACGAATCAATAATTTATCTGTCTGCGACGGCTCAATAATTTCAATATCAGAAACCTCATATTTCAACACTTCTCGAAAATTTTCAATTACTATCGGATCTCCCACCTGAAGCTTTTGAATATTCCGGAACATTGCCGTCTTTCGAAATCCCCGATGGGCAGCAATCACACAATTTGTATTCTCGCCTCCTACCGGATACGAAGTTTCCGCCAAATGAGCCGCCCCCATAGACATATTCTTTTCGCTGGCGCCAAGATAAATTGGCAGCTCCACATTCAGTTTATCAATTTTCACGAATCCAACGACACCATCCTCAATTCCATAACTACTCAAATCAATTGTGTTCTGCTCATACAAAAAAGGATCTCGCACTCCGGTTCGTCTGGATGCATACAAAGCTTCATTTCTCTTTACCAGCTCATGATACAACTCTTCTACTTTTATTTTCAAATTTCGTTTTTCTTTCTCAAATTCTTCCTTTTTCTCTTTTGCTTCCTGTCGAAAAAGAAAATCTGTAAGCTTTGGATACTGGGAAATCAAAATTCCTGCCACAATTAAAATAACACCTAGAATATAAGCCCTTTTCATAATTTCCTTTTTCTCCTTCTCTTTTTTCCATACTTACGATACCGAAGAATTGTCATCGTAATTTTACCAGTTCCCAAATACACCTATTACAATCGACACACCGATAATGTAGTACCGCCACGGCATGAATTTTCGAATCAACGATGGAGCCTGCTCTTTTTCTTCTTTTTTCACATACTCAGTACGTTCTCCTGTGACCAAAAGTCTATGTGTATTTACCCCGTACGGAGTACATGTCACAAGCGTCACAAGATCCTCACCATCTGGGGTGATTGTCAGATTCTGCAATTCTTCCGGCTCCACCGTCTTAATCTCTTTCACTTTATAGGCATGTGTCTCATCTAGTACATGAATGTAAATTTCATCCCCAAGTTTCATCTCATCCAGCCTGGTAAACAGCTCCGCTCTCGGAAGTCCTCTATGTCCTGTCAAAACCGTTCTTCGATTCTTGCCTCCAATCGGAAGTGCCGTCATCTCCAAATGTCCAACTCCTTTTCTCAGAACTTCCTCGCTCGTTCCGTGATATACCGGAAGGTTCAGATCAAGCTTGGGAATCTCCAGATAACACATAACATCATCCTCATCAAAATTCAAAACTTCATCGTAATTGTCCGGAACCGCATATCCGCTCCCAACGATAAAAGGGTCATGTACAGGATCTCCAGAAAGATTCTCATTATAGATTTTTGCCTCTTCCCACTCCGCTTCAATCTCTTCTTTTGAAGTATCTTCCACATTTGCCTTATAAATATCGATCACTTTATTTTGACTGAGTTCTGCAAAAAAATTGCTGATAAACGGATATAAAAAGATTCCCACACCAAGAAGGATAGATAAAATTGCAACTCCCCATATAATAACTCCGCTTCCCTTTTTTTCCGTATTTTCCGTCTTCATCTATCATCCTTTCCAGAAATGACAAAATCCGGAGCAGAACGTATCGCTCCACCCCGGTATTCATTTCTATCTATGCACGTCTTCTTCTCTGATAACCTGTAATCAGCATAATACCGCCTGCTACAAGAACAATAC
>PPYF01304408.1_pt1 | contig 23755 bp, 22 predicted proteins | sample 1559871 | NCBI WGS metagenome assembly PPYF01 (sample SAMN08240021, study PRJNA423297) | Human gut metagenome, whole genome shotgun sequencing project. | reverse complement strand
GGTCAAACGCTTAGAAAAAATATATGAATCACTTTTAGAAGACAGGTAAATTTATTTTTCAAGATCAAGGAGAAAAAATGGTTATAAGAGCAAATAAAAAAGAATTGTGTTATCTGTTGCCGTTTGGATTTTTTATTTTTTCCAGTTTACTTACTTATTCTACTATACCAACAGGAAGAATAATTATTAATATAGCAAGAGTTGTGCTAATACTGTTTTCCTTATTGAATATGTGTCAAAAAGAATTGACACTAAAGAAATTAATTACATTTACTGTTATAGTAGCTTTTTCAGTTTTAATAAAAATCAATGCAGATTATTGGAATATGCTTGATGTAAGTTTGCTTGTTTTTGGTGCAGAAAAGATAGATTTCAAAAAAATTGCTAAAGTTTATAGAATGGTAGCTAGCTTTACCATAATATTAATTATTGTCTTGTATTTTTTAGGAATAATTAAAGATAATCTCTATTTCAGAGAAGACGGAACTGCGCGGCATTCCTTTGGTTTTATTTATGCTACAGACCTTGCAGCGCTTATATTTTATATACTTTTATCTGATTTATACATAGCGTTTACAGAAAAAAGAAATATGTTGATAAGATACGCATTATATTTTTTAATTGCTTCCTTAGTATTAATTTTCTGCGATGCCAGACTTGGTACAATATGTATTTTAATGTTAATAGTTTGCAGTATTTATATTACACACAGAAAAGGTAATTTACTTAAAATAGAAAAATTTATACTTTCCTATTCTTTAATTATTTTTGCAGCAATTATACTTATTCTAACTCATCTTTACATTATATTCCCATACAGTCCAGTTCTGACGATTATTGATAAGACATTATCAGCTAGATTATATTATTCAAAAATGGGAGTTATATTTTATGGGTATTCATTGTTTGGTCAGAAGATTGAAATGCGTGGCGCAGGATATGAGGATTACTTTTTCATTGATTCTTCGTATATGAATATTATTTTAGTATATGGTATTGTAATTTTTGCATTTGTGCTGTATATATTTACAAAGATTGCTCGTGCCAAAGTCGAAGAAAATGAATTGCTGATACCTATTATAATCTTTCTAATAGCAGTAAACAGCTTTGTTGGACAGCAGATGTTTGACGTGGCATATAATGTTTTTCTTTTAATGTTTTTAGCATATACAAATAATGACAGGTTTAATTTGAACCGTATATTAAGGAGGTTAAAAAAAGATGGCCGTATATTACTTCAGTGAAGCCTATTAAAAGGGTATGCATGCGGGAAACAAGGCACGTAATGACGTTGAAGCAATTTTATATAAAAAATATAAAAGGCTTACACCTTATGGCAAAAAAAGTCAAAACAAATTGTTAAAGTCATTTAAACTTATGAGAACTGCTTTATCAGCAAAAAAATCTGATGTAATAATTATGCAATATCCTCTTCAGCGTGGCTGTAACTGGCTGGTGAAAAACATTACAAAGAAGCGAAAATGTGTTCTTATTATTCATGATTTGGATGCACTCAGATATCCAAGTGTTCCAAGTGATGAAGTAGAAAAATTGAAGAATGCTTATCGTATTATATCACATAACGAAAAGATGACAAAATTCCTCATAGAAAAAGGAATAGCAAAAGAAAAAATTCAAAATCTTGGAGTATTCGATTATCTTATTCCTGATGAACCTGTTGCAACACATGCTGATGACAAAGAAATTTGCTATGCAGGCAATCTTGCTAAATCTGAATTTATATACAATATTCCGAAGAAGGTTACGGATCTTGGCGTTAAGGTTTATGGAGTCAATTATATTGAAGGCAAAAACAATGAGTTGATTTATTGTGGTTCTTTTGACTCAGAGGTAATTCATAAAAAAATTGAAGCAAAATTCGGCCTCATATGGGATGGAACTTCTGCCGAAACATGTAACGGACCATTCGGGGAATATATGAAGTATAATAGTCCTCATAAGATTTCAATGTATATTGCAGCGGCGATGCCTGTTATTATATGGAAACAGGCAGCTCTTGCTGATTTTGTAGAAAAATATAATATAGGATTTACCGTTGAAAGTCTTGATGAAATTGCAGAAATCTGTTCAGGTATTGATGCTGATAATTATAATACTTATATCAAAAATATAACCGGATTAAGAGAAAAAGTTATATACGGAAAAATGCTTGAAAAAGCACTTGAAAAAGCCATTGAAATGTGATGGGAGAATAAAATGTCTCAGAAAAAGTCAATAAAGCTTAATTTTATAATGAACGCTATTCTGACTATGTCACAATTCATATTTCCTTTGATAACATTTCCACATATATCAAGAATTCTTTTACCAGAAGGAACAGGAAAAGTAAATTTTGCTATATCTTTGGTAACTTATTTTTCAATGTTTGCACTTCTTGGAATTCCAACATATGGCATACGAGCTTGTGCAAGAGTAAGAGATGACAGGAAAAAATTGTCAAAAACTGCACAGGAATTACTTATTATAAATCTTGTAACAACCATGTTTGCTTATCTAGTTTTGTTTATATGTATCTTTACTATACCAAGATTGCGTGAAGAACGATTATTGTATATTATAGTAAGTTCTACTATAATCCTTAATGCTGTCGGCATGCCGTGGGTCTATAAGGCTTTAGAGCAATATACATACATAACAGTTCGTTCAATAGTATTTAAGTTTATAGCGCTTATTGCAATGTTTCTTCTTGTTCATGAGCAGGATGACTATGTAATTTATGGAGGTATCTCCATTTTTGCATCATGTGCATCTAATATTCTTAATCTTATAAATATACACAAGCATATAGATTTGAAACCGGTTTGGAGCTATAACTTTAAGCAGCATTTCAAGCCGATACTTGTTTTCTTCTCCATGTCCTGTGCAACGGTTGTTTATACAAACCTTGACACAGTAATGCTCGGTTTTATGACTACAGATACTGATGTAGGGTATTATAGTGCATCTGTCAAAATAAAAACTATTCTTATAAGTATTGTAACATCTCTTGGAACTGTTCTTCTTCCGCGTGTATCATATTATTTCCAACAAAATATGATGGATAAGTTTAAACAAATTATAAAAAAATCTTTGAATTTTGTATTTGTGGTGTCAATACCGCTTGCAGTATATTTTACAATTTTTTCAAAAGATGGAATATTTTTTCTTTCAGGAAGCGAATTTAAGGGTGCAATTATTCCGATGCAGGTTATTATGCCTACAGTTGTACTTGTCGGAATTACAAATATTCTGGGAATACAAATACTTGTGCCAACAGGACGAGAAAAGTGTGTTTTATATTCTGAAATTGCAGGTGCGATAGTAGATTTGGCATTAAATGCATTTTTAATTCCAATATATAAATCCACAGGCGCTGCAATAGGTACTTTAGTAGCAGAAATTACAGTGCTGATTGTTCAATATATTTTTCTTAGAAAGGAAATCAATGATGCGTTTAACTCTGTGAAATATTATAAAATAATTATAGCTTCAATTCTGTCGGCGGCTGCGTCATTATGGGTAAGCTTCCTTAATTTAAATTCATTTATGACACTGCTTATTTCAGCCGTATGCTTCTTTGGAATATATATGATATCGCTTATTGCTATGAAGGAAACACTTGTAACTGATATATTATCACAGATAATTGGGAAATTTTTAAAAAAGAAAAATAATGAAAAAGGAAGAAATGATAATGCTTAAATACAATTATTTAATAGTAGGCTCCGGACTTTACGGAGCAGTGTTTGCTCAACAGGCAAAAAAAGCGGGGAAGAATGTTCTTGTTATTGACAAGCGTCCGAATATTGCAGGAAATATATATACTGAGAAAATTGAAGGTATAAATGTTCATAAATATGGCGCACATATTTTCCATACAAACAATAAGGAAGTATGGGATTATGTAACACAGTTTGCTGAATTTAACCGATTCACAAACAGCCCTGTTGCAAATTATAAGGGAGAGCTTTATTCGCTTCCGTTTAATATGTATACATTCAATAAGATATGGGGCGTTGTAACACCTGAAGAAGCTGCTGAGAAGATTGTAGAACAGCGTAAAGAAATTACAGGTGAACCACAGAATCTTGAAGAACAAGCTATATCACTTGTTGGTCGTGATATTTACGAAAAGCTTATTAAAGGCTACACAGAAAAGCAGTGGGGACGTGATTGCAAAGAACTTCCAGCGTTTATAATAAAAAGACTTCCTGTTCGTTTGATATTCGATAATAACTATTTTAATGCACTTTATCAGGGAATTCCGATAGGTGGTTACACTCAGATGGTTGCAAATATGCTTGATGGTATTGAAGTAAAGCTTGGTGTGGATTATTTTGAAAATAAGGCAGAATATGATGCTATGGCTGAAACAGTAGTATATACAGGTCCTATTGATGCATATTTTAATTTCAGTCTTGGTACACTTGAGTATCGCAGCGTAAGATTTGAAAATGAACTTCTTGATAAGCCGAACTTTCAGGGGAATGCTGCTGTAAACTATACAGACAGAGAAACTCCGTGGACAAGAATTATTGAACACAAGTGGTTTGAATTTGGTAAGGATAAGAACGGAAACGATCTTCCCAAAACCGTTATCAGCCGTGAATATAGCTCTGAATGGAAACCGGGTGACGAGCCATATTATCCTGTTAATGATGAGAAGAATGGTAATCTTTATACTGAATACAAGAAACTTGCCGAAAAGGAAGAAAATATAATTTTCGGCGGTAGACTTGGTGAGTATAAATATTACGATATGGATGCAGTTATTGCTACTGCACTTGATAAGGCTAAGGTTGAACTTAATGTGAGCCATGAATAATTAGTATGACAGCTGGCTGAGAGCAGTAATAACCACCGACAGCACAGGCTACAATTCCGGTACAATTACATATTACTTAAACGGCAACGTACTCACAAGCACAGACGCTAACGGCAATGTGACAACCAACACTTATGGCGTACTCAATCGTGTGCTTACTGCAAATACGGTAAATTCAAAGGATTCTTCCAAGAATGTCAGCAAATCGTATACCTATGACAGCATGGGAAGAATTACGAAAACAGTAAGCAACGGACTCATAACAAATACCATTTACGATGATTTGGGCAGAAAATATACTGAAACAGCGTCTGACGGTAATGATTATGCGGCATTCAGAAGTTATTTCTATGAGAGCGTTTCACAGTATACAAAAGAGCAGATTGTAGGAATTAACAATCTTCTGATGTATTCGTATACAAGCTATGAATACGACGGTGAAATGAGGCTTATCAAGGTAAAAGAAACAGGTGAAGAAACGGTTTCATATACCTATGAACCAATGTCAATAAAGTGGACAATAAACGCCGAGAGCTTGCGAAATCCGAAAAGCGTATCGCGGAATTAGATGTGTTATTTCAGCGGATTTATGAGGACAATATATCTGGCAAGCTGACCGATGAGCGTTTTACTACAATGTCGGCAAATTATGAGGAGGAGCAAAAATCTCTAAAAGAAACTCTTTCATAGTTGAAAGCTGATGTTGAAGCACAGAATGACAAGACGGAAAATGTATCAGCATTCATCCAAAAAGTCAAACTATATATGGAAATCAGGGAGTTTACATCTGCGATTGTCAATGAATTTATTGACCATATCATCGTTTCCAAGAAGCAGGTCATAGACAGACGGAAAGACGGTCTATCCCATTGATATTTACTATAACGGAATTGGCATTATCAACGCCTCGTCTGCTGAAGATTATGAAGCGATGTTTCAAGAACGCTTGAAACATAAGCAACACGAAGAAGAAAAAACGGAATAGCCGCGAATGACTATACCGTAATCTTTCAAAGTTGTTCTTGTCCTCTCCACTTCCTTATGTGAAGGGGATGTATGCGCTCCTTTTTCATCGCTGTATCCCTTAATTAAAGAAACTCAACGGATGAATAATATATTTGTCCCTTGGATCAAAAAATTCTTTTAGTGCTTGATAATAGCAAAAAAAGGCTGTAAGTTTATGATAGCTTACAGCCTTTAAATTATTCGGTTTCAGATTCATCGGTTTCAATAAACACACTTGTACTACTGCTAAGATCCTCTACAATCCAATGTAAATGACATACAGATTTCAAAAGGTGGCTATAGCACCAAAAAAGAGGCTTTAACCGCCGGCAATAAGGCGATGTCTGAGTATAACAACTCCGGTTTACTGTTTACACCGTCTGAAATAAGCGTAAACAACTATTTGGACATTGGTGAAGCCTTCGGTGTAGAATGGGACGACATTGATCTTGAAAGTCATAACCGATCAGATCTATATGAACAGATAGATAGCAAAAACCGGATAACATGATAAATGCTACCCGGTTTCACTCTGTTATTCAGTTTTTCCCACATTTGCGTGTGAAAAATTTGCCATCACTCAGTGTTTTGGTGGGCAAACGGAGGACAACAGCAATTTCCTCCTATTTCGTGCCAATAATTCAAAGTTTTTTAAATTCCTGAATCTTCGCAAACCGCGTATTTTCAGGCTTTAAGAGCTTCCTCAACAGCAACTGCGCAGGCAACTGTAGCTCCAACCATAGGGTTGTTGCCCATGCCGATAAGTCCCATCATTTCAACATGAGCCGGAACAGATGATGAACCTGCGAACTGTGCGTCAGAATGCATTCTGCCGAGAGTGTCGGTCATGCCGTAAGAAGCTGGTCCTGCCGCCATATTATCAGGGTGAAGAGTACGTCCGGTACCGCCGCCTGATGCAACAGAGAAATATTTCTTACCTTTTTCGATACATTCCTTTTTATATGTACCTGCAACAGGGTGCTGGAATCTTGTGGGGTTAGTTGAATTTCCTGTGATAGAAACATCAACGCCCTCCTTCCACATTATAGCAACGCCTTCCGTAACATCGTTAGCGCCGTAGCAATTAACCTTGGCTCTCAGACCGTCAGAATAGGATTTTCTGAAAACTTCCTTGACCTCGCCGGTTGAATAATCCATTTCGGTTTCAACAAAAGTAAATCCGTTAATTCTTGAGATTACCTGAGCAGCGTCCTTGCCAAGTCCGTTAAGGATAACTCTCAGGGGCTTTTTTCTTACCTTGTTTGCTTTTTCGGCAATACCGATAGCGCCTTCTGCGGCGGCAAAGGATTCATGACCTGCAAGGAAACAGAAGCACTCCGTTTCTTCTTCAAGAAGCATTTTGCCTAGATTACCATGACCAAGACCTACCTTACGCTGATCGGCTACAGAGCCTGGTATACAGAAAGCCTGAAGACCTTCTCCGATTGCAGCGGCAGCGTCTGCCGCTCTTGTGCAGCCCTTCTTTATTGCGATTGCTACGCCTACGATATAAGCCCAGCAAGCGTTTTCAAAGCATATAGGCTGAATTTTCTTTACCTGTTCGTATATATCAAGACCTTTATCCTTAGTAATTTTCTCTGCCTCTTCAATAGATGAAATTCCATAGCTGTTTAAAACGGAATTGATTTTATCAATTCTTCTTTCATATGATTCAAATAAAGCCATTATAATTTACCTCCTTATTCTGCTCTGGGATCGATGATCTTAACAGCGTCTTCAACACGGCCGTACTGACCCTTTGCCTTTTCCCAGGCAGTATTAGGATCGTCGCCTTTTTTAATAAAGTCTGTGAATTTTCCGAGGCTTACAAACTGATATCCTATAACATGATCTTCATCGTCAAGCGCAATGCCGGTTACGTAGCCTTCAGCCATTTCGAGGTAACGAACACCCTTTTTAAGCGTACCGTACATTGTTCCTACCTGTGAACGAAGTCCCTTGCCAAGATCCTCAAGACCGGCGCCGATAGGAAGACCGTCCTCTGAGAATGCGCTTTGTGTTCTGCCGTAAACGATCTGGAGAAAAAGTTCTCTCATAGCAGTGTTGATAGCGTCACAGACCAAGTCGGTGTTAAGAGCTTCAAGCAGAGTTCTGCCGGGAAGAATTTCAGCAGCCATAGCTGCGGAATGCGTCATACCGGAACAACCGATTGTTTCAACCAGCGCCTCCTGAATTATACCTTCCTTTACATTAAGCGTCAGCTTGCAGGCGCCCTGCTGCGGAGCACACCAGCCTACGCCGTGAGTAAGTCCTGATATATCGGTTATCTGAGTTGCCTTTACCCATTTTGCTTCCTCCGGAATTGGAGCAGCGCCGTGAGCAACGCCCTGTCTAACAGTGCACATGTTTTCTACTTCATGAGAATAAATCATATAATTACTCCTTTCGTTTAAGACCTCAAACAGTCTTAATACAGCATATGTACTTATTATATAACATTTTCCTTTCTTAATCAAGTCTTTTTTTCAAAATTTGCGTGAATTGAATGTAAAAAGATGATAATAATATATTATATTGAAATATTAATTGGGCATTAAATGAATATTAAGGAGAATATGATATGAATAAACAAAAATGCGCAATAATCGGTTGCGGTTTCGTTGGCGCGACTATAGCGTTTGCGCTGACTCAGAAAAGTCTTTTTTCAGAGCTTGTATTGATTGATTCAAATCATGCTAAGGCAGAGGGTGAAGCTATGGATCTTAGTCATGGTCTTCCTTTTGCACATCCAATGAAAGTTTATGCGGGCGATTATAAGGATATTGCGGATTGCTACCTTATAATTATAACGGCCGGAACAGCCCAGAGGCCCAATGAAACTCGTCTTGACATGGTGCACAAGAATGTGGAGATTTTCAAGAGTATAATTCCTAATATCACAAAGTATAATAACAGCGCAATATTACTTGTTGTTTCAAATCCGGTCGATATTCTGACCTACTGTACAATAAAGCTTTCCGGATTTCCTGCGGGAAGAGTTTTGGGTTCCGGCACCGTTTTAGATACGGCGCGTCTGAAATATCATCTTGGACAGCAGCTTTGCGTTGACAGCCGAAGCATACACGCATTTATTATAGGCGAGCATGGGGACAGCGAGCTTGCTGTCTGGAGCAGTGCAAATGTTTCCGGTATAGATCTAGAGGACTTTCATGGATTATGCTCAAGCTGTCGTGAGGTATCGTTTAATCAGACCTATGAAAATGTCAGGGACAGCGCCTACGAGGTAATTGAAAGAAAGGGCGCCACCTACTATGGTATAGCAATGGCTGTGACAAAAATAGTGCTTGCGATAATAAGAGACGAGCATTCAGTTCTTCCTGTTTCGGGCTATGTTGACGGACATTACGGACTTTCTGATCTATGTATAGGAGTTCCGTCTATTGTCGGAAGCAATGGAATTGAAAAGGTTTTGGACATACCGTTGAACGAAGAGGAAAACGAAAGACTTATAAATTCTGTTAAAACCCTTAAAAAGGTTATATCGGAATTGGATATTTAAAAACGGAAGAAATTTTTTAAAACAACTATTGACTTTAACCTTTCAATTTGATATAATATAAAAAAATATTTTCTGCCACCGGGTAGAAAAGCGGAAGCGTCCGTTACACATCGTTAGGTCTTGGAAGATGTGTAACGGGCGCTTATTTTGGTTTGGAGGTTAAATATATGATATTTGAAAAATTTAAATCGCATCTTTTTTATTTTACCAAAAAGGAACTCATGCTTTGGTTTACATCTTCCGTACTTATTGTAGTTTCTTTCCTCGCATTTGACAGGGAAAACATATTGATCCTCATAGCTTCGCTGATAGGAGTTACATCATTGATTTACAATGCAAAGGGGAATCCGGTCGGTCAATTTTTGATGATTATTTTCAGCGCCCTATACGGTTTTATATCCTTTACCTTCGCTTATTACGGAGAAATGATAACTTATCTGGGAATGACTGCGCCGATGGCGGTTTTTGCACTTATCTCATGGTTAAAAAATCCTTATAACGGAAACAAGAAGGAAGTCAAGGTAAATAGGTTAAAACCAAAGGAAATTGCTTTTATGATAATTCTGGCAGCGGCTGTTACTTTTATATTTTATTATATTCTGTTATTTTTTCATACGGCCAATTTAGTACCAAGCGCTGTATCCGTGACTACCAGTTTTCTTGCGGTTTATCTGACCTTCAGAAGAAGCGCGTTTTATGCGGCCGCCTATGCGGCCAACGATATAGTGTTGATAATTTTATGGATATTGGCGGCGCTTACCGATATATCTTATTTATCTGTTGTTATATGTTTTATTATGTTTTTTGTAAACGATATTTACGGTTTTGTGAATTGGTCAAAGATGCGGAAACGGCAGGAAGCTGACTCAAATAAGATTCTGAATTAATAAATATAATAACGGTCGTTATATTTGCTGTGAGTCATTATGGAAAGTGTAAGAAATTTATATCACTTATATGTGCATATTTTCTTTCCAATTAGCCTTGACTTTTAACGTTTATATGGTATAATACTATATGTAGTGTTTTACAGAAACTTAAAACACTACATATTGTGTTTTGGCTTGAGGGAGGTTTATATGAAAATTATAAAGAGGAGCGGTATTGAGGTGGATTTTGACGCCTCAAAAATTGATTCCGCCGTATCTAAGGCAAACAGGGAAGCGGCCGAAAATGCAAGGCTGACCGTTGAACAAATAAAAGATATTTCAAAATATATTAAGAATTTATGTGAGAATATCGGAAGAACTTTAAACGTTGAAGAAATTCAGGATCTTGTGGAAAATAAGATCATGGAATACCAGGCCTTCGAGGTTGCCAGAAAATATATTACATATAGATATAAAAGAAGTCTGGTAAGAAAATCTAATTCAACAGACGAGCAGATACTTAGTCTGATAGAATGCAATAATGAGGAAGTAAAGCAGGAAAATTCCAATAAAAATCCGGTTATTAACAGCGTGCAGCGCGATTATATGGCGGGAGAGGTCAGTAAGGATATAACAAGGCGTTTTCTTTTGCCGGAGGAGATTGTGAAGGCGCATGAAGAGGGAATTATACATTTTCATGACGCCGATTATTTTGCTCAGCATATGCACAACTGCTGTTTGGTAAACCTTGACGATATGCTTCAGAACGGCACTGTTATAAGCGAAGTAATGATAGAAAGACCTAAGAGCTTTTCGACTGCATGTAATATCGCAACCCAGAGTATCGCTCAGATAGCCAGCTCGCAGTACGGAGGACAGAGCATTACCTTATCGCATCTTGCTCCGTTTGTCGACGTAAGCAGACAAAAGCTGAGAAAAATAGTATATAATGAATTTAAAGAAGCCGGAATACCTCTCAATGAAGATAAAATAAATGAAATAGCCGAAATGCGTGTAAAGGAAGAAATTAAACGCGGAGTACAGATGATTCAATATCAGGTTATTACTTTGATGACTACCAACGGACAAGCGCCTTTTGTAACTGTTTTTATGTATCTGAACGAGGTAGAAGAGGGCAGGCTCAGAGATGATCTTGCGCTTGTGATAGAGGAAATGCTGCGTCAGCGTATACTGGGCGTAAAAAATGAAAGCGGCGTTTATATAACTCCTGCTTTTCCTAAACTGATTTATGTTCTGGAAGAGGACAATATACGCGAAGGAACAAAATACTGGGATATTACTAAATTGGCTGCTGAATGCACGGCAAAGAGAATGGTTCCGGATTATATATCAGAGAAAAAGATGCTGGAGCTTAAGATAGACGCAAACGGCAACGGTAATTGCTATCCATGTATGGGCTGTCGGAGCTTTCTGACTCCTTATGTTGATGAAAACGGCGCTCCTAAATATTACGGAAGATTTAATCAGGGAGTCGTTACTCTTAACCTTGTGGATATAGCGTGCTCGTCGGACGGAGACGAAGAAAGATTCTGGAAAATATTTGATGAACGTCTTGAGCTTTGCAGGGAGGCTCTGATGTGCAGACATGAAAGGCTGCTTGGAACACCTTCGGATGTTGCTCCCATTTTGTGGCAGTATGGAGCTCTTGCGCGTCTTAAAAAGGGTGAAACTATTGATAAGCTTCTTTATAATGGCTATTCGACTATTTCCTTGGGATATGCCGGCCTTTGCGAATGTACAAGATATATGACGGGAAAATCACATACGGATCCGGAGGCTACTCCTTTTGCGCTTTCTGTTATGAAGCATTTAAACGAGGCTTGCAGCCGGTGGGCTGAGGAAACTAATATCGCCTTCAGTCTTTACGGAACGCCTTTGGAATCTACCACATATAAATTTTCAAAATGTCTTCAGAAACGTTTCGGAATAATACCCGGAGTTACAGACAGGAATTATATAACTAACAGCTATCATATTCATGTGACCGAGGATATTGACGCTTTCAGTAAGCTTACCTTTGAGGCTCAGTTTCAGAAACTGTCGCCGGGTGGAGCGGTGAGTTATGTTGAGGTTCCTAATATGCAGAATAATATAGAAGCCGTTCTGGCGGTAATGCAGCATATTTATGATAATATAATGTATGCCGAGCTTAATACGAAAAGCGATTATTGCCGCGAATGCGGATTCGACGGTGAAATACAGATAATAACCGATATACATGGAAAGCTTGTGTGGCAATGCCCAAACTGCGGCAATACAGATCAGGACAGAATGAATGTTGCCAGAAGAACCTGCGGTTATATAGGTACTCAGTTCTGGAATCAGGGACGTACTCAGGAAATAAAAGAAAGAGTAATGCATTTATAAGAAAAGCTCTGCCGCTTAATAGGCGGCAGTCTTTTATTTACGGAGAATTAATTATGAATTACGCCGAAATTAAAAAAACAGATATTGCTAACGGAACGGGAGTCAGAGTATCTTTATTCGTTTCCGGCTGCACACATCGTTGCAGGGGCTGCTTTAATGAGAAAACATGGGATTTTAATTATGGTTTACCTTTTACAGAGGATACATGCAGTGAAATAATAAAAGCAGTCGAACCGGTTTATATTTCCGGATTGACTTTAATAGGAGGCGAGCCTCTTGAGGTTTGTAATCAGAGATGTCTTATAGATCTTTTAAGAAAAATAAAAGGACTTTATCCTGAAAAAAATATATGGTGCTATAGTGGTTATACTTTTGAAACCGATATATTGAATAAAAAAGGAAAGGCGCACTGCGAGGTTACGGACGAGTTTATTTCTATGATTGACGTTTTGGTTGACGGTGAATTTATTCTTGCTCAAAGAAATTTATGCCTTAAATTCAGAGGCTCTGAGAATCAGAGAATTATACTTGTAAAGGAATCGCTGACTCGCGGAAAAACAGTTCTTTCTCCTTTGAATAAATAAAAATATCCCTTTTTGCTGTCGCTGTTTATTTATAAATCAGCTTTTTTGGCAAAAGGGGATATTTTTATTGAATATTAATCGAAATCCTCTTCGGATACGGGAAGCTTTGCGCCGCAAACGCCGCAGAACTGGAATTTGTCCATTACCTCCGACTGGCATTTCGGGCAGACCTTAACGCCTTTAAGGCTTTGCAGCTCAAATTTCATTTTTTTGATTCTGCGTTTACGCGTATCAATATCTTCACAGTAAGCCTTCAATTCATCAATATTTTCAGGCGTTTTATAATAAGTTCTTCCGATGTCTGAAAATATTTCAAGGATTCTTTCTTCCTCGTAAATAATTTTTCTTTTCAGATTTCCTGTATCTGACAGGTTTTTTGTTTTTTCATTCACATTTCGGCTGGCGTCGCTAACAGCGTCGCCGATCTTATTAAAAATTCCCATAAAGTCCTCCCTTAATATTACATATCATAAATTTCCTGACTTGTTAAAAGCTTAATACCTGCGCTGCTTAAAACCTCGGCAGCCGCTTCGTTATCGGCGACTCTTAATATAACATAGGCGATATTTTCGGATTTGCTTACAAACGCATACATATATTCCACGCTTATTTTATTTGCATAAAGCGTATCCATAACTTTGGCAAGTCCGCCTGGATTGTCTTCAACGCCGACTGCAAGCACATCGGTAATAGTAACGGTACAGTCGGCGTCCTTTAGAGCGCCGCATGCTTTTTCAGGATCGTTTACAATAAGTCTCAAAATTCCGAAGTCCTTGGTATCCGCAATTGAAAGAGCGCGGATATCAATCTTGTTGTCTTTGAGTATATTAGTCATAGCCTTAAGCCTACCGGGTTTATTTTCAACGAAAATAGAAATTTGTTTAATCATTAGATATCCTCCTTTATTTGCGTCTGTCGATTACTCTTACCGCTTTACCTTCAGTTCTCTGAATGGTTTTGGGCTCTACAAGACGTATTTTTGCAGAAATGCCAAGCGTAGAATCTATTGCGTTTTTGATTATTTTTTCCTGATCCTCAAGGCTTTTTACAGTATCCGAGAACATTTCCGGGGATATTTCAACCTGTATTTCAAGAGTGTCGGTATTGTCGATTCTGTCCACGATAAGCTGATAATAAGGAGCAGTATTTCCAAGCTGAAGCAATACGCTTTCGACCTGAGACGGAAATACGTTAACACCTCTGATTATAAGCATATCGTCTGAACGGCCGGCTGGCTTCATCATTTTGATCAAGGTTCTGCCGCACGAGCATTTTTCGCGTTTGAGTATTCCGATGTCTCTTGTTCTGTATCTCAGCAGGGGAAAGGCCTCCTTTGTAATACAGGTGAACACTATTTCTCCCTGTTCTCCCTCAGGAAGCGTTTCTCCTGTATCGGGATCAATGGTTTCAGCGATAAAATGATCCTCATTAATATGCATACCGGTTTGTTCGCTGCATTCAAAAGCTACTCCGGGACCTATTATTTCTGTAAGACCGTAAATATCATGAGCCTTTAATCCGAGCTTCCGTTCAATTTCCGTACGCATTTCCTCTGTCCAAGGTTCGGCTCCGAACAGTCCTGCTTTAAGCTTTATCTGATCCTTTGATATACCCATTTCTTCCATAGTTTCTGCGAGAAACAGGGCATAAGACGGCGTACAGCAGATAAAAGTAGAGCCGAAATCCTTGATTATATTAATCTGACGTTTAGTATTTCCTGTTGATACCGGAATAACCGTCATACCCACCTTTTCAGCTCCGCCGTGCAGTCCTAAACCGCCGGTAAACAAACCGTATCCGTATGATACATGCATAAAGTCTTTATTTGTAGCTCCGGCGGCAGTAAGAGCTCTGGCGCAGCATTCCGCCCATACGTCGAGATCGTTTTCCGTATAGCCGACGACAATTTGCTTTCCCGTCGTACCGCTGGAGGCATGAAGCCTTACGACGTCTTCCATAGGAACGGCAAACAATCCGTACGGATATGTATCCCTGAGATCCTGTTTCATGGTAAACGGCAGCTTTTTCAAATCGTCTATTCCATGTATATCTTTTGGAGAAACACCGGCCTGTTCCATTCTTTCGCGGTAATAAGGAACATTTTCATATACGCGTCTTACTGTCTGAGAAAGCCTGAAGCTCTGAAGCGCACGCATTTCATCATGAGTTGCGCACTCCATACTTTTATTCCAATAATTTTTCATAAATCCGCCGCTCCCTTATTTGAAATTTTTTCCCAGATCAAAGGCTTTAAGATTAAGCTCAAGGAATTTTTCAGGTACGCAGGTTCTTATAGCGTCTTTCCAGACGTTTTCATCAAAGCTCATTTTTGAAGCTATAACGCCCATTAAAACAACGTTTGAAGCCTTTGCGTTACCTGCTTTCTCAGCGAGTGAAAGAGCGTCGGCAGCTATTATATCTATACCAAGCGCTTCGATTTTTTCCGCTATATCAGCCGGATATTCGGCATTACCGGTAATTACAGGCATAGGATCAAGCGTCTGTGTTGATGTTATAAGATGACCGTTTTTTTTCAGATAAGAAACCCACCTTGCGGCTTCGAGCAACTCGAATGAAACGATGATATCTGCTTCACCCTTTTCGATTACGGGAGAATAAACCTTGTCGCCGTATTTTACATAAGTTACAACGGAGCCGCCTCTCTGAGACATACCGTGAACCTCGCTTACTTTTACGTCATAGCCCTGAGAAAGCAGAACGTTTCCGATTATTCTGGACGCCAGCAGACTGCCCTGACCGCCGACGCCGACTATCATAATTGATTTAGTTTCCATATTCTTTAAAACCTCCGTCTTATTCAGTAATAGCGTCAAACCTGCACATTTCAGTACAGATTCCGCAGCCTACGCACAAGGTTTTGTCTATATCAGCCTTGCCGTCCTTGATTGAAATAGCCGGACATCCGATTTTCAGACATAGTTTACATGTTCTGCATTTATCCTTGTTTACGTTAAGAGCCGGCTTATGCTTAACATATTTAAGAAGCGCGCAGGGACGTCTTGATATAATAACGGAAGGTTCTTCAATTTCAAGCTCTTCAAGCACCGCGGCTTCAGTTTCCTTCATATTATACGGATCAACAACTCTTACTCTTTCGATTCCGACAGCTTTACATAACGCTTCAAGCGATACCTTTGAAGCCGGATCGCCCTTAAGGTTATAGCCTGTTGTCGGGTTCTGCTGATGACCGGTCATTCCGGTAATGGAGTTGTCAAGTATTATAACTGTTGAATTTGTCGCATTATACGCAATATTGATAAGTCCTGTAATGCCGCTGTGGATAAAGGTAGAATCGCCTATAACTGCAACGTTTTTGTTTTCTCCGTCTTTACCCATTATTTTATTCATGCCGTGGAGAGCGGAAATGGAAGCGCCCATACAAATTGTTGAATCCATAGAATTAAGGGGAGCCGCGGCTCCGAGCGTATAACAGCCTATATCTCCTGAAACTGTGATATTATTCTTAGCCAAAGAATAGAATAAGCCTCTGTGCGGACATCCTGCGCACATAACCGGAGGTCTTACCGGAACGTTCGCTGAAAATTCTGTAAATTCGTTTTTTATGCCTAAAAGCTTTTCTTTGATAATGGACTGGGAAAGCTCCCCTATAAATCCGAAAAGCTCTTTTCCGATAACATTTATTCCAAGCTTTTTACAATGCGTTTCTATAATATCGTCGAGCTCTTCTATAACGTATATTGTTTTAAATTTTTTCGCAAAATTCTTTATTAAATCGGCAGGCAGGGGATTTACTATACCTAATTTCAGGTAAGACGCACTGTCGCCTAGAGCCTCCTTTGCATATTGATAAGCGACGCCGCTTGTTATAACGCCTATGCCGCCATCGTTAATTTCCGTGCTGTTAAGAGGAGAGGTTTCAGCGTATTCAATCAACTTTTTTGTTCTCTCTTCAACGACCGCATGACGTCCCTTTGCAAACGCGGGCATCATTACATATTTCTGAGGATTTTTAACATAGGGCTTGACCGGAACATTTTTTCTTTCGCAAAGCTCTACTATGCTCTGTGAATGTGATACTCTGGTTGAAAGTCTGACAATAACGGGAGTATCAAACTGTTCAGAAAGCTCGAAGCCGGCCTTTACAAAGTCCTTGCATTCTGAAGAATCGGAGGGTTCCAGCATAAGTACCTTAGAAGCTATCGCATGGTGACGGCTGTCCTGTTCATTCTGCGAAGAGTGCATACCCGGATCATCTGCAACGGCAATAACCAGTCCGCCGGTAACTCCCGTGTATGCGGCGGTATAAAGCGGATCGGCGGCAACGTTTAGACCGACGTGCTTCATTCCGCAAAAGCTTCTTGCTCCCGCAATTGACGCTCCTATAGCGGTTTCCATAGCCACCTTTTCATTAGGCGCCCACTCTGCATACATTTCCTCGTATTTGGCGCCGTATTCTGTAATTTCTGTGGATGGAGTGCCCGGATAGCTTGAAATAAGCCGGCATCCGCTTTCATATAAACCTCTTGCAAAGGCTTCATTGCCAAGCATTAATCTTTTCATTAATTCAAATCCTTTCTTTCAGATAATTATCTTTTATCCATAAAGCGACCGAATCGGAATTATTATCTCCGATTACATAGTCGGCAATATCTTTCAGTTCATTTTTTGCGTTTCCTACGGCAATTTTTCTGTCGCAGGCATTAAACAGAGGAATGTCGTTTAAGTTATCTCCAAAGCCCGTTATACTTTCGTATGCCCCGTAATTTTTCAGGAAAACCACGGCATTATATTTTGAGGCTGCGGAGCCGAATACCTCCAGAAACCAGTATTCCTTATGATAAACGTCTCTGTAAAAGGCGAGCTTTACGCCTTTGTTTTTTTCTATTTCACATTTAACCGGAAGCAGTTTTTCGTAGCTGTCTAAAATGGTGAAATATACGGTACCGGAGTCTGCCGCTTCAGAAAGATCGCTGCATTTGATAAAAGGTTTGTCATATTTATCCCTTCTGACAGCATAAAAATCTTTCATAGCCCTGTTTGAAAAATCAGAATATACGGCATACAGCATATCTCTTTCAATTTTATACATAAAGGGATGCAGATTATGCCTTTTGAATATTTCTGACACAGCCAGCGCATTTTCTGGTTTTATGTATTCATTTTTCATATATCTGCCGGTAACGGTATCGTATATGCTTACTCCGTTCATCAGAATACAGGGAAGCTTTAAATTCAGCTTTTCGGTTATTTTCAAAGCGGAAGCTGCGGTTCTTGCCGTAGCAAAAGTGAAATTGAGTCCATTTTCAATTAAATCGTTAAGTATGTCCGCGGCTTTATCGCTGATATCTGCTTTTTCGTTGAGAAGCGTACCGTCAAGATCAGAAACAAATAGAGTCTTGGTCATTGGCTTCTCAAATCAAGTATTCTTTTGGCTTTACCCTGAAATCTTTCAAGGGATTTATGCTCAACAAGAGATACCTTTGTTTCGATGCCCAGAACTGTTTTTAGATTATGATGAATCGAACATCTCAGCGATTCAAGAGCGGCATAGTTTTCAAGCAGAGAGCTATCGGCAAGCTCGACCTTTACCTCTAAATGATCAGAAAAATTCGATCTTGTTATAACAAGCTGATAGTGCGGAGCAATCTGCTCAAAGCCCATAAGAACGCTTTCAATCTGAGACGGAAATACGTTAACGCCTCTGATTTTAAGCATATCGTCCGTTCTTCCCATAATTTTAGCCATTCTTGCAAAGGTTCTGCCGCATTTGCAAGGCTCATAGTCTATTTTGGTAATGTCCTTTGTCCTGTACCTGAGCATAGGAATACCTTCCTTAGAGAGCGTGGTTACAACAAGCTCTCCCTGAGCTCCTTTGGGAAGAACCTGAAGAGTATGCGGATCAATAACTTCGGCAAGGAAATGATCCTCGTTGATATGCATTCCGCATCTTAGCTCGCATTCTCCCGAAACACCCGGACCCATAAGCTCGCTCATGCCGTAATTATCAGTCGCAAAAAGACCGAGCGTTTTTTCGATCTGACTTCTCATTTCTTCTGTGCAGCCCTCAGAGCCGAAAAGGCCCAGGCGCAGATTTATTTTATCTATAACTCCCATTTCCTTTGCGGTTTCTCCTATGTACTGCGCATAGGACGGAGTGGATACGAGTCCCGATGTCTTAAAATCCTGCATAAGCATTATTTGCTTTTCCGTGTTTCCGCTTGAGGTCGGAACAACCGTCGCGCCTATTTTTTCCAGACCGTAATGAAGTCCAAGCGCTCCGGTAAAAAGACCGTATCCGAAGGCTATCTGAATTATGTCGTCTTCAGACGCTCCTGCCGCCATACAGAGTCTTGCCATGCAGTCGCTCCAGTTTTCAATATCGTTTTTAGTGTACCCTACGACGGTCGGTTTTCCGGTAGTGCCGCTTGAGGCGTGAATTCTTATAATTTTATTAACAGGCTGTCCGAAAAGACCGAAAGGGTAGTTGTCGCGGATATCTTCCTTTGTGGTATACGGTATGTACTGTATATCTTCAAGAGACTTGATTTTATCCGCCGTAACGCCGGCTCTTTCAAGTCTGTCATGATAAAATTTCACATTTCTGCTGCAATAATCGACAAGCCACTTTAATCTTTCAAGCTGTATTTTTTCGATTGATTTTCGCGGCATTGTTTCGATGTCCTTTTGAAAAAACATTGTTTTACTTTCCTCTTTCCGTTTGATGTAAAAATGCATAAGCATTGATTATCATCTAATTATATCATTCTTTTATAAAAAAGTATATAGTTTTCTGATTTTAACAAGTTATTTTGTAACTTTTTGTAGATTTTTGAAGTATTGATTTGTACATTATTACTTAATTTAAGATAAATGAATTTTTAGATTTATGTTGATAAAACTGAAAATTTATTGTATAATAAAACCATTAACATAGAAAGGCCGCTTAAATTATGAAATGTTTGAATATTAATTTTATTAATAAAATAATATATGAGGACGCCGAAAGGCTAGTCCGTGAATCGGAGATAAATTACCAGAATCAAATTTTGAATCTTTGCAGTAATGTAACGAAAAAAAAGGATACTCATCCGGTATTGCTTATATCAGGACCGTCCGGTTCCGGAAAGACTTCTACCGCCAATGAAATATCGAATTTATTATTCAGAGAATTCAATTGCGAAAGCAGCGTTATATCTCTTGATAATTATTTTCGTTCAAATAATTCGCCCGATATGCCTAAAGATAAATATGGCAACGTAGATCTTGAATCGCCATATTGTACCGATCTTGATCTTTTGAAGGAGCATCTTAACGCTTTGAAAAACGGAAGAGAATTTATGATGCCTGTATTTGATTTCAAATCTCAGGAAAGAAGCGGTTATATACCATATAAAAGAAATAAGGGCAGTATAGCTATATTGGAAGGTATACACGCATTGAATCCGCTGGTTACAGGAGATTGCGGCGGTTTTGCGGTATGCGCGTATATCAGTGTTCGCACAAGGCTTAAATCAGATAATAACAGAACTCTGCATCCCAGAATGATAAGGTTAATGAGAAGATTATGCCGAGACTGCCTGTTCAGAGGGCGGGATATTGAATCGGTTTTCAGCTATTTTGAAAGCGTTTCCGAGGGTGAAAATAAGTATATTCTGCCTTTTAAGAGCAGAGCTGATTTTCAGATAGATACGTTTATGCCTTATGAGGTGCCGGTATATAAAAATTGTTTGGAAAATAAGCTGACACAGGTTCGGGACAGATTAATCAATAATGATTACTATAAAAATATTGTTGAATTTTTTAGATTCATATTGCCGATGAGCGAAAAAAATGTACCGGAAACTTCGCTTATCCGCGAATTTATAGGTTAAATGACGCCTCAGAGGTTGACGGCTTATGAATAATATTATATAATGTATGATAGTAAATTATTTCAAGTCAGGTCAGCCGCCGGCCATAATGAGCGGAGCTGAATATTCAGCAGTATATGGAGTATAAAATGAAAAATTGGGTGTCTGCATCTATATTGAGCGCGGATCTTTTGGATTTGAAAAATGAAATCGGAAAAGTGGTGGAAAGCGGTTCGGATATGCTGCATTTCGACGTTATGGACGGCGTTTTTGTCAATAATATTTCCTTCGGCTTTCCTATGCTTGAGGCAGTAAAAAAATGCACCGACATATGTCTTGACGTTCATTTGATGATTTCTGAGCCTATTAAGTATATAGAAAGGTTTGCAAAAGCCGGGGCCGATATTATTACATTCCATCTGGAAAGCGAAAGCAGTACGGAGAAAACCATTGAGACGATAAAAAAATGCGGAATCAGAGCGGGACTCTCGATTAAACCTAATACAGAATTTGAAAAAGTTATTCCTTTTATTAGCAATATAGATCTTCTTTTGATAATGACTGTGGAACCGGGATTCGGAGGACAGGCGTATATTGATAAAATGACTGATAAAATCAAAAAAGCTTACAGATATATAAAAGCAAATAATCTGGATGTAAAAATTCAGGTTGACGGCGGTATTAATCAAAATACCGCAAAAGCCGCTTCCGAAGCCGGAGCGGATATACTTGTGGCCGGAAATTATCTGTTCAGATCGGAAAATATGAAAAAAGCGGTTGAATCTATACGATAATTTATACGGACGCTATTTTTTTAACGGCGTCCTTACATTCTGCGCAAACATAATATTCCTGCATGGCAGAATCTGTGAAATCGTCGCTTTCCTGAGCCGATCCAAGGCCCTTTATCGAATTTGAAATAAAACTTTTATATGATTCGGATGTTTCTATAATAAGTCTTAATGAATTTGAGCTGTAAAAAAGCATACTGGATTTTATAATATCCGGTATTTTTTCATTAATAAAACGGCAAAATTCCTGAAGGGCTTCGAAATCATCAAATGTACAGACAAGACGGCATTTTCTGCGCTTTGACGCCGTAGTTTTAGGCGGAAACGATATAAAAATAAGACATCCGTTTATCCTTGAAAATATTTCGACATATAGCTTTTCCCGAGTTATATCGACTCCAAGCTTTTCTGTTATTTCATCAGCAACGGATAGTATGAATTCGGTGGCTTTGTCGCTGTCCCAGTCGTCGTATTGTATGTCGTAATTGTAAAGGTCTATTTGGGATAAAACAATTTTCACGGAGCAATCGCTTAATTTTTCTATTTTCATTAAATCCCGTTCCTCCTTTTTAATTTATCGTTTCACTTTTTCAGTAAAAAATTCGTCTGTCTGAAACAGACTGAATATAAAAATCATGTTCGATAATAACAGTATATACAGAATGTAAAAAATTGGTGTATGTTTATTGGAGCACAAAATGAGAAAAAAACAAAACGTCTATAAGCCAAAAAGAAATTTTAATATTGTAAATAATATGTTTACAATTTTGTTTTCACTGGCGCTCGTATCCTTTTTTACATTAATTGGTTACAGCGTAGCAAAACCGTTTGCAAAGGTCGGAGAAGCGGAAAAGGAAAAAAGCGTTTCCGGAGCAGAAACGGAAACCGTTCCGGTGACAGAAACGTATACTGCTCCGGGCGATAACGATACCGTAGCTTACTGGCTGGCGGAGGCTGAAATTGAAGATATGGATACGCTTGAGCGTATGCTTGACAGAATCGACGATTCATACAATACGGTAGTTATTCCTCTAAAAATTAAAGGAGGAATGCTCAATTATAATTCCTCCAACGAGGGCGCTATTATGGCGGAGGTTACATCTGAGCCTGAACTGGACGATATTGTAAGTAAAATAAAGTCGCGAGGGTTTAAGCCTGCCGCTTCTTTAAGTCTGCTTAATGATAATATGTATCCCAGAGCTGATAAGTCGGCGGGCTTTATTGATAAAAAAAGCGGTAAGCTTTGGTATGACGCGGATGAAAATAAGGGCGGAAAGCCGTGGCTTTCGCCGTCGGCTTCATCCTCAGGTAATTATCTTTCATCTCTGACCGCTGAAATTGCCGGGGCAGGCTTCGAATTCATAATTGCCGCAGACGTGGAATTTCCGCAGTTCAGCCGAATTGGTCTGGACGCTATCGGAGAATCTGTTACAAATGAAAACAGGTATCTTGATTTAATAGATATTGTGAATAAAACCGCCGCTGCCGCCGATTCAAATAACAGTGAAATGTGGATAGAGATTTCTGCTGCCGAAATGTTTGACGGGACATGCGAGGTTTTTCAGCCGATTTTACTTGATACTGAAAAAATAGTTCTGGAAATAAACGTTGAGGATTTTAAATCGGTTGTAAAATGCGGAGATGAAAATATTGATTTTTCATCAATGAGCGCCGGAGAGAAGGCGGAAAAGGTATGCGATATTGCGGAAACTTATATTTATAAAACTTCCTTCATTCCTGAGCTTACCGGAAAATCATTGACTTCTTCAGATAAAAGGGAAGCGGCGGAAGCTTTTAAACGTATGGATTACGATTCATACATAATCAGATGAAAAAATGCCTGTTCTTAAATTGAACGGGCATTTTACAGGGGAGGGGATATTATGAATAAAAAGCATTTAGGAGTATTATATATAATTGTTTCGGCGTTCTGTTTTGCGC
>PPYF01469663.1_pt1 | contig 23756 bp, 25 predicted proteins | sample 1559871 | NCBI WGS metagenome assembly PPYF01 (sample SAMN08240021, study PRJNA423297) | Human gut metagenome, whole genome shotgun sequencing project. | reverse complement strand
CGACGTGCACAAGACGGTCAACTGCTCCCTTGCGCGCATCATGCGCAAGGAATGCCGCAAGCGCGGCATCCGCCATCTGTGTGTCCTCTACTCCTGCGAAGAGCCCGTGCGCATCGCCGCCGCCCCGGGGGCAGCGCGCTCGGAGCGCACCGACTTGGGCACCGCGAGCTTCATGCCGCCCATCATGGGCCAAATGATCGCAGGCGAGGTCCTGCGCCACATCTCCGGCCTGGGAGAGGGCGACGATGTCTCCGCCGCACTCGCCATGCACGATGCTGCCCAGCGCGGGACGCTCGCCGGCCGCAAGCGCGTCGGCAAGAAGAGCTCTTAGGGAACCGCGCATGCAGCGGCTCTTCGACATGCACTGCCACCTATCGGCCATGGCCAACGCCGACGAGGTGGCGCTCGATGCGGCGGGGCTCGGCATATCCCTGATCAACATGTCGGTCTCCCCCGCCGATGCGCGCGCGGCGGAACGTCTCGCGATCCACGGCAACGTCCGACTTGCCCGGGGCCTGCATCCCTGGTGGATCGCGAATGGCGAGATCGGACCCGACGAGATGCGCCTCGCCGCCGACGAATGCGCGGCCTCGCGGTTCGTCGGGGAAGTCGGCCTCGACTTCTCCGGAGCGCGGGCGAAGAGCGCCGAGGCCCAGATCGGGGCGCTCGAGGCGATCGTCCGCGCATGCGAGGCCAACGCCGTCGAAGGCAGGGTCGTATCGATCCATGCCGTACGGTCCGCAGAAGCCGTCCTCGATATCCTCGAGGCCCATGGCATGGCGGGCGGTGCGGCCTGCATCATGCACTGGTTCTCCGGCACGAGCGACGAGCTCGTCCGCGCACGAGAGCTCGGCTGCTATTTCTCCGTGAGCGAGCGCATGATCGCAACCCGGCGGGGCAGGGAGTATGCCCGGCAGGTGCCGCCGGACAGGCTCCTCCTCGAGACGGACGCCCCCGCCTCGTTCGGTGGCGACGGCGCCGCCCGTGAAATCAAGGCGCGGCTCCTCGCAACCGCCGCGACTCTGGCCGATCTGCGCGAAGAAGAAGAGGAGCGCCTCCTCGACCGCGTCGCGCGGACGAGCGAGGGGCTCCTCGGATAGAAGCCTGCCGCGAGCGCTGGCCTATTGCCCCGCAATGGACTCGACGAGGCCTGCAAGGGCGCGCGCGAGCGCGCCATGTCCCTCGGGTGATAGGTGGATGTGGTCCACCGGGCTCGGCTCGCATATCTCCGACGCGTCCAAAAACGCGCACCCCTGCTCGCTCGCGATTACGCGATACGCCCCTGCGACCTCGTGAGACACCGCCACCGAGCGCATGTCGAAGGAGGATAGGACAACGTCGCGGATGCCTTCGCCGATATGCGGGGGCGAGACGATGACGATCTTGGGACGATGGCACCCCGGTGCCCAAGGGAAGCGCTTCACCGCGAGCACGAGCGACTCCGCGCCCCGCGCGATATCACTCGCGGGCAAGCCGAAGCACGTCTTCATGTCGTTGGTGCCCAGCATGATGATGACGCAATCCAGCGGCTGGGCGCTCCCCAGGGCGCACACGAGGGCGTCCATACCGCATAGGCCCGGCTCGAAAGGGTCGTCATGCACCGTGGTGCGCCCCGACAATCCCTCCTCCACGACGCGCCAGCCCGATCCAAGCAGGCGCTGCATCGCCCCGGGCCACCGCTCCTCGAACGGATAGCGGGCGCGCTCGCCGGCGGCCACCCCGATCGGATCGTACCCGAACGTGTTGCTGTCTCCAAAGCAGAGCACCGTCTTCAAGGCGCCCCTCCCCTCCATCATGGCACCGGACCCCGGCGCCCAATTAAAGCCTATGCATATTCTCGCGGTTGCACTCGTAGAGCGCGTCGAACATCTTCCTGCGCTCGCGGTAGAGCTCATAGACGCGCAGATCCGGAACGATGACCTCCCCCTCGCCCACGCGCTGGACGAGCTCCTCCCAGCTGGCGCACGCCCCGCCGGCGAGCGCCGCCATCAGGGCGTCGCCGAAGCAGGCGCCCATCGTGACCTTGGCGGTGCGCACCTCCTTGCCGCAGGCGTCGGCGACGGCCTGGAGCCAGACCGGGTTCTTGGTCCCGCCGCCCACTGCCATGAGGCGGTTGATGGGCAGGCCGTGCTCCCCCTCGAGGATATCGACGTGCGCGGCGACCGTGAACGCGATGCCCTCGAGCGCCGAGCGGACCATATGCCCGCGCGAGTGCCCGAGCGTGAGGCCGAAGAACACCCCTCGGGCCTCGGGGTCGTTGAGCGGGGTGCGCTCGCCGGCGAAGTACGGCAGGCACACCAGGCCATCGGAACCAGGCGCCACCGACGCAGCCTCGCGGGCCATCACCTCGAACGCGCAGGCTCCCCCGCGCGCCTCCTCGGCGACCGCGTCGCGATAGAACTCGTCGCGCATCCATTTTGTCAGCGACCCGGCCGTGTTGGTACCGGCGCAGATGCCATAAGTGCCGGGGATGATGAAGGTGCCCGGCCACAGGCGCGCGTCCTCGATCATGTGATCGGTGAGGCAGATGAAGTAGCAGCTGCTCCCGAGCTGAACCATCATGTCCCCGGGGACCGCCACGCCCGTCGAGACGGCCTCGGCCCCGGAGTCGCCGGTGCCCACCAGCACGGGAGTGCCCTGTGCCAGGCCTGTCTCGCGAGCCGCCCGAGCCGTGACGGCGCCGGCGATGTCGGTGGCGCTCATGACCTCGGCCATCTGGTCTGGCCTGCAGAACCCCTTGCAACCCTCCTCGTCGACCTCCCAGGTCTCGCGGTCATAGAGCGGCAGGAAGTCCTCGGCGAGGTAGCGGTCGATGCAGAAGCGCCCAGTCAGCTTCGCGCACAGGTAGGAAGACGCCGTGAGGAACTTGGCGGCCGACTCGGCGACCTCGGGCATGTTCTCGTAGAACCACAGGACCTTGGGCGCGATGTCGGAGGAGCAGGGGTCGTGCCCGATCATCTCGCGGACGCGCTCCTCCCCGTGCATCGAGACGAGCTCGTCGATCTGGGGCTTGCTCCGCGCGTCGATCCCGTACAGGATCGCGGGGGCGAGGGCGCGCCCCTCCTCATCCACCGGGACGCAGTCGCACCCGAGCGCCGAGAGGCCGACGCACCCGATATCCACCGGGTCGATGCCCGAGGCATCGATGAGCTCGCGAGAGAGCTTGCAGAAGTCACCCCACCAGACCTCCTCGGCATCGTGCTCGAACCACGTCGGCCGCGGGTTGTCGGTGCCGTGCGCGCACGACGCCGTGCAGACGATGTTGCAGCCCTCATCGATGAGGACGCCCTTGGACTCGCCCGTACCGATATCGATTCCCAGGAAATGGGCCATGCGGACCACCTACTCCCCGCGCGCGGCCCGCGCCGCGGCCATGAAGGAGGCCACGCGGCCGGCGTCGACCGGCGCGTCGAACCTGTCATCGCGCTTAAGGCACGTGCCCACGAAGGCTCCGTCGCAACGCGACAGCACGTCGGCCACCGTCTCCTCGCGACAACCCGTGCCGCAGACGATGGGCGCGCTCGAGGCGGCGGCGCGCACCGACGAGACCAGCTCCGCCGACGGGCCGCGTCCCGGAGCCTCTCCACCGACGACCAGGGCGTCGGGTATGCAGTTGAACATGATGGAATCGGCGATCTGCGCCGTAGAGCGGTCGTTGAGGTACACCTCGCCCTCACTCGTCACGAAGTGGTAGAGCTTGAGGTCGTCCAAGCGCAGGGCGCTCTTGAGGCGCATGGTCTCGGCGAAGTCGCGGTCGATGAGACCGAGGTCGCCCGCCCAGGCGCCCGTGAACATGCAGCGCGTGAACCGCGCATCGACGGCTGCGCACAGCTCGATGGTCGCATCCCCGTCGTAGATCGCCTCGGCACCCCACGGCAGCGAGATCTGGTCGGTGAGGGCGCCGATGACCCGCCCCATGGCGGCGAGCGTCACCGCGGAAACTCGCTTCTGGTACGGCATGCTGAACTCGTTGGTTATCAGGACTCCGTCGACGCCGCCCTCCTGCAGCGCCTCGAGGTCGCGCTTGGCGGCCTCGGTGACCGCCGCGATGCTGCCGCCGGGGTAATACAGCGGGTCGCCTGGCAGGGGTTTGAGATGAAGGAGGCCGATGATGGGCCTCTCGGTTCCGAAGAGCTCGGCTTGAAATGACATTTCCGCTCCAATCGGCAACGGGCCCGCCCGCGAGCGCACCCGGGTGCGGCGGGCGCGATCCCTCGCTACTCTCCGATGACTTCCACGTAGATCTTCCTGCGCTGGGGACCATCGAACTCCACGAGGTAGATGTTCTGCGCGCCCCCGCACACGATATGGCCGCCCTTGACCGGGAACAGGCAACTGTTCCCGGTGATCATGCTCTTGATGTGACCGCACGAGTTGTTGCCCGTCGCCCCGTAGCTCGGCAGGAAATGTGCATGGGCGTAGGGGATGTCGAGTGGTGCGATGCGGTCGAGCGTGTCCGCGAGGTCCGTCTCGACGCAGGTCAGCCCCTCGTTCACCACGATGCCGCACGTGGTGTGCGACAAGATCACCGCCGCGAGGCCGTTTGTGACGCCGCTGCGCGCGATCGCCTCGTGGACATCCTCGGTGATGTCGATGAACTGCTCCGGCTTCTCGCTCAGGTAGGACAAGGTCTCCAGCGTCACCATCACAGGTCGCCCCCTTCCAGGAATCTGATGGCCGTGCCCGAGTACAACCGCTCGCGGGCATCCTCCCTCATCGGGACGGCGTCGAGGGCGCGCTTGAGCTTGAACGCCCGGAAGCGCGGCGTGTTGCTCGCGAACATGACCTGGTGGGAAAGACTGCGCTCGTACCACAGCGGCCCCATGTCCTCGGTGAACAGGCGCGACATCATCTCCTCCGGGGAGTCCAGGTAGGTGATCGACGTCTCGGTGAAGCAGTTGGGGTACTTGAGCATCATGGCGACCATCTCGCGGACCCATGGCCAGGCGAAATGGGCAAGGCAGAAGCGCACGTTAGGATGGGTCATGATGGTTTGCTCGAACGCCAGCGGATGGCAGGCGGACAGCGGCGCCGAGGGCTCCCATGAGAGCCCCGCATCGAACATGACGGGGCGATCGTATTTCTCGCATATCTCGTAGAGCGGTTGCGCGCTCGCGTCGCCGGGGCAGAATCCTTGCTTCGCCGGATGGAGGAACAGGCCCTTCGCCCCGAGGTCGCGAAACGCGCGCTCGAGCTCCTCGGGCGCGTGGGGGACGCCGGGGTCGACGCTCGCGAATCCCCACAGTCTGTCGGGATGTGCCGCCACGAGGGAGGCGATCTGGTCGTTGGTGCCGAACCGTCCGCCCGCGGCGCTCGTGACGTCGAGGGGCATCAGCACGCTCTTGTCCACATGGCAGACGTCGAGCTCGACCTCGATCTCATCCCAGTCCATGGGCCCCATATGGCCCATGCCGAACTCGCGCTCCCAGAAGTCGAAGCCGTCAGGGGCGTCCCCGGGCGTGTAGATCTCCTTGTAGAGCATGGGATGGACGTGCATATCGATCAACATGTTCGCCCCTCCTTAGTAAGGCTCGAAGCGGCCGATGACGCGGGAGGAGAGCTCAGCGCCCTCCCTCATGCAGGCGTCGACGTCGTGCCCGAGCATCACGCCGTGGGTGAACCCCGCGATATAGGAGTCGCCGGCACCGACGGTGTTCACGACGATCTCAGCCTCGACGATCCCGCACTCATGGAAGCGCTCGCCGTCGTAGGCGATGCTCCCCTTCTCGCCCAGCGTCGCGACGGCGACCTTGGGTCCGAGCGCCTGCACCCTCTCGAGCCAGGACCTCAAGTCGGGGGCGTCCTCCTCGAAGGACATGAACGCGTAGTCGACGTACGGGAAGAGCTCCTCGCATCGATACTCCGGATCGCGGCTGAAGACCGAGAAATCCATCACGACCGTCTTGCCCGCCGCATGCCATGCAGGGAGGTGGCGAAGGCAGTTGCCAAAGAGGTCGGTATGGATGAAGTCGTGCTCGAGGACGAACTCTTCATCCTCGAGCGACAGCTTGTAATCGGCCATCACGCCGTCGATGGCCTCGAGATGCACACGGTCGACCCCGTTCTTGAGCGCCATAAGCATGACCGACGTGTCCCCGGGCTCGACGCGCAGGTGCGTGGTATCCATGCCCTCGGCATCCAGGGCCTCCCGCATCCTCCTTCCATACTCGTCCTCCCCGACAACGGAGACAACGGAGACCGGGACGCCCATCCTAGCGAGATGGACGCCCCAATCGACGCCGTTGCCCGTGGGATAGAAGACGTCGAGCTTCTGGTATACATCGGCGCAGCAGAATCCCGCAGCGCAAGCGCGAACCGCCATGGTTCCCCCTCTCAAGCGCGGCGGGGCGCACGAATGCGCCCCGCCGGGTGAAAAACTAGTTCTCAAAAGCCAGAGGATGCCCCCAGCTGCCCTCGATCTTGCACGTCTCGGCGGCGAAGCCGGCGGCGAAATCGAGGCAGGCGGCGATGACCTCGGAGCCGTCCTCGCCGGCCTTCTGCTTGGCGAGGTAGGTCACCAAAAACGCGGTGAGCAGCGAGTCGCCGGCCGCCATCGCGTCCTTGAGGTCCTCGGGCGCCACGGGCTTGATGCCCTGCTCGTAGAATCGCTCGCCGTCGTAGGCGACCGATCCGAGACTGCCACGCGAGGCGCAGGCGAAGCGGGGACCGAGCTTGCAGACCCACTCGAGCTTGGCCTTGATCTCATCGAGGGGCGCATCGCCCATGGACATGAAGGCGTAGGTGACGAACGGCGCGATCTGCTCGAAGTACTCGTCCGTGGAGTCATCGGAGAAATCGAAGCTGATCGGCACGCCCGCGGCATGGATCTTGGGCAGCTCGCGCTCGGTGAAGCAGTAGTTACCGCTATGGACGAGGTCGAATCCTCTGACGTACTCGGCGGCGAAGCGATCGATGACGTAACGCATATCGCCGCGGATACCGCCCTCGTTGGAGCCGAGGAAGATGCGGTCGCCGGTCTCGTCGACGGTCACGCGGGCGGCGCCGTTGACGCCCACCACCTGCTGGCAGCGCACCAGCTCGACGCCCTCCTCGCCCAGGGAGGAGATCACGTGCTCGGCCTCAGCGTCCGAGCCGAAGATGCCCATGTAAGCGCTGCGGTCCACGCCGAGCTTCTTGGCGAAGACGGCGAAGTTCACCGCGTTTCCGCCGGGATACATGGTGCCGATGTGCTCGTACTTGTCGACGACGTTGTCTCCAAAGCCCAGCACGCTGATGGGATAGGCGTTCATGGTCACTCCAATCGATGGTTTCGCCGCGAGGCGGCGGTAGAACGGGGCGGCGCCCATGTCATGGCGGCGGCGCCCCTGGATGCGCGGATAGCCCCTAGTACTTCTCGATGCCCATGTAGCGGCGAACGTCGGGATGATGGTCGAAGACCTTGCCGCGCGCGGAGCGCAGCTCGCAGTTCATAGCGTAGAACAGAATCGGGTCGAGGAAGGCGCGGACGCTCTGGGGGACGTCGCCCATGCCGTACTCCATCGCGTCGAGGACCATGAGCGTGTCGGTGTGGGTCTCGAGGAAGGCGAGGGCGCGCTCGTCCATGGCGCGGCACTCGGAGGAGCCCATCTGCAGGAAGTAGAAGACGCCGGGCTCGGTAACCTCGAAGGGCCCGTGGAAGTACTCGCCGGAGTGGATGTAGGCGCAGCTCTGCCACTGCATCTCCATGAGGGAGCAGATGGCGAAGCCGTACGTCTGGCTGAAGACGGGGCCGGAGCCGAGAATGTAGAGGAAGTCGTGGTCCTGGCAGAGCGCGGCGAAGCGGTCGCCCAGCTCGGCGTTGACCTTCTCGCGGGCGGCGGGGAGGATCTCGTCCATCTTGGCGATACCGGCGTACATGTCGACGAGGTCGGCGTAGCCCTGCTGCTGGTCGAGGAGCTCGGTTGCGAGCGCCAGGGAGATACCCGCGGGGACCTCGGCCTGGGGCACGCCCTCGCCCCACGGGTAGACCCAGCAGGCCCACTCGCCGTTATCGATGCCGGAACCGGCGTTGTCGGTCATAGCGATCACGGTGGCGCCGGCGGCCTTGGCGATACCGCAGGCATCGATGACCTCGGGGGTGTTGCCGGAGTGGCTGCATGCGATGACCAGCGACTTCTCGCCGAGGCGCTTGGGGCGCATGATGTCGAACTCGCGGGCGGTGTAAGCCTCAGTGGTGAAGGAGGTCGCCTCGCGCTTCAACAGCTCGTGGGCGGGCAGCAGGTCGATGAGGGATCCGCCGCAGGCGATCCAGAAGACGCTGTCGAAGGAGCCCTTGTCGGCGATGGCTTCGGAGATGAGGTCGTGTGCGTTCATGTCGGTGTGCTTCCTTTCTGTTGCGGCCGAACGGGCCGCGATGGTAGATGACGTGTTCCATGGGGCCCGGGACCCCGGTTGCCTAATCAACGAGATAGCGCTCGAACGCGCGCATGTTGCGCTCGTCGGCCCCGGCGGGGTCGTCGAAATAGCGGCCATCGGTGATCTCCTGGGCGAGGTAGCCCTCGTACCCATGAGCGTTCAGGGTCGCGACGAACTCGTCCATGTCGTGCTTGCCGTCGCCCCAGACCAGATGGCCGTACGGGTCGCCATCGATGAAGTGCATGTTCTTGATCGACCCATCGCCGAACTCCGCGAACCACTGCTCGAGGGTCTCCCCCGCGACGCCCATCGCCGTGGTGTCGACCATCGGGGCGATGTTGGGGCTGGCGACCTCATCGAGCATGCGGCGGGCATCCGCCAGGGTTATGACGAGGTTGGACTCCTCGGGGCGCAGGCTCTCCATCGTGAGCGTGACGCCGTGCTCGCCGGCAAAGTCCGCCAGGATCGAGAGGTGCTCGCGGGAGCGCTTCCACGCCTCCTCGCGATCCTCGTCCCAATCGCCCCAGCCGGAGTTGATCGACATGTACGGGGCGCCGAGCACCTCGGCGAGTTCGATGCCGTGCTTGAAGTACGCGATGCTCCTCTCGGCATGAAGGGGCTTCCTCGCGGCGTACTGCCACGGGTACACCACGTTCTCGGGGCACAGGGAGCTGACGTTCAGGCCGCGCGACTCGATCTTGCGGCGGAGCTGGTCCGCCTCGAAGTAGCCCGTGTGATCGAGGGTCACGTGGGGCTCGGCACCCCAGAGCTCGATGCTCTTGAAGCCGATGCGCTGCTGCGCGTCGAGGAAGTAGTCGAGGGACCACATGATGTAGTGGATGTTCATACCGGAGATCTGCTCGCGCCTCAGCCTCGGCGCGGATGCCGCGGTCTCGCCCATGCTCATCACTCCTTTACGATTCGTAGACGATGCGGCCGTCGGAGACCGTGAGCGCCACGCCCAGGGAGCGTGCGTCGCGCGGGTCCACCGAAAAGGCGTCGGCGTCCAGCACGCATATATCGGCGAGCTTGCCGGGCTCGAGCGTGCCGAGCTCGTCCTCGCGCTCAAGGTCGTAGGCGCCGCCGAGCGTCCACGCCCTCAAGAGCTCCGCGAGGGTCAGGGTGTTGCCCTGGTTGACGGGCAAGCCGTCAGCGAAGTACCCGCCGCACGCGCTGTAGATGGAATCACCCAGATGCGGGGTGAGCAGGGGCAAGTCGGTGCCACAGCACACGATGCAGCCCGCGTCCACCATGCCGCGGCGGTTCCAGCTGTGCTCCAGCCTGGTCTCGCCGATCTGCCGGCGCATCGTGGACAGGCAGTCCTCGCGGGCGTCCAGGGTGAGGATCTGCGGGTACACCTCGCAGATGCCACCGATTGATCCGAACGCCTCGAGGTCGGCGGGGTCGGAGTTCTCCAGGTCCGTGACGGAGTGGCGCCTGGCGAGCCGGCCCCGCTCGTCGCGGGGCAGCCCCCGGTAGAGCTCCACGGTCTTGCGGACCGCGCCGTCGCCTTGGCAATGCAGAGAGTAGCGGAACCCCTCCGCGTCGACCTCGGCGAGCTCGCGGGAGATGAGGTCCCACTCGGGCTCCTCCACCACCGTCTTGCCGGCGGCGCCGGCGTCGGCGCCCTCCTCGTAGGGCTCGATCATCTCGGCGAGCCCGCACCACAAGCCGCGATCGGTCATGCGGTTGAAACCAGAGAACCTGACGAACGAGCCCTGGAAGCGCTCGCGGGCCGAGCGGGCGTAGGCGAGGTCGGCGCCGCGGCCCACGGGCTGGCTCATCATGTCCACGCGCACGGTGAGGTCGCCGGCGGCCTCGCGACTCGCCATCTCGTCGGCGAACCCGTAATAGTCGTCGAAGCACATCTCCTTGATGGCGGTGACGCCGCGGGAGTTGAGCATCTTCATGTAGTCGCCGTAGGCGGCGCGGACCTCATCCAGGGGAAGATAGTCGGCCATGAGCCGCCAGATCTTCTCCGCATAGCAGGCATCGGGGGTGAAGCCGTAGCGCTCGCGGGCCGCCGCGTTGAGGGCGCAGGTCCCAGCGCCCTCGGTGAAGGCGACGGCTGGCAGCCCCGCGAAGACCTGGTCCAGCGCGCGGTCCAGATCGGCGCCCAGAAGCGCCTCGGGCAGGTCACGACCGAGGGCGACGGGGGCGCCTTCGTGCTCGAGGCCCCAGGCCAGCAGAGCCTCGACCACGCCCGCCGGGGTCGCGGCGCCAGAGAGGTCCGCGCCGGTGCGGCGGAGGACCCATCCGGTGAAGAACGTGTGGACGTCGACCAGGCCCGCCATGATCGTCCGAGGACCCATGTCGCGGACCTCTTCGGCGGACTCGGCGTAGGGAGCCGCCTGCGAGGCGGGGCCGACGGCCTCGATGCGGTTGCCGCGGATGGCGACGAACCCGTCCATCGGCTCATCCGAGAGGCCGGTGAACACACTGCGGGAGAGCAGCACCAGCGAGCGCTCTGACATCACGCACCCCCTAGACCGGCAGCAGGCCGGAGATCGCGGTCGCGACGAGACCGAAGGCGACCATGAAGATGAAGAACTTCCAGATGGTCTTCCACCACTGGCCGAAGGAGATCTTGGCGACCGCCAGGCCCGCCACCGTCATGCCCGCGACGGGGCTGATGGTGTTGACCGTCTGGTTGGCGAACTGCAGGGCGGTGACCGCGGCCTCGGGGTTGAGGCCCATGAGCTCGGTGAGCGGACCCATGACGGGCATCGTCAGCGCGGCGAGGCCGGAGCTGGAGGGAACCAGCAGGGAGAGGATGCCGAGGACGATGTACATGAAGGTGGTGTAGATGAAGGACGGGGCGCCTGCGAGCAGGGTTGCGAGCCAGTTGAGGATCGAGTCGATGATCATGCCGCTCTCGGCCACGACGAGGATGCCGCGGGCGATGCCGATGATGCAGGCGGCGTAGGCGAAGTCGGCGAGGCCGCGGACGAACTCCTCCGCGATGGTCTTCTCGTCGAGGCCGCCGAGGATGCCGGCGAGCAGGCCCATGGCGAGGAACACCATGGAGATCTCGTTCATGTACCAGCCCTGGGTCACGAGACCCCAGACGATAATGCCCATGCCGACCGCGAAGTCGACGAGCACGAGCTTGTGACGGAAGGTGAACTCCTCCTCGACCGAGGAATCCTTGACGGCGAACTCGATTCGCTTCTGCTTGTCGTCCTCATAGGTGACGGAGGACTTGGGGTTGAGCTTGACGCGGCGGGCGTAGCGCATGGCCCAGAAGATGCCGGCGGCCGTGAAGATCACCCAGAGGATGGCGCGGAGCCACAGCTGGGGGTTGCCCTCGATGCCGATGATGCCCTGGGCGATGAGGACGTTGAAGGGATCGATCGTGGATGCGCAGTAACCGAGGTTGGGGCCGAGGAAGCAGATGATGAACGCGGTCATGGAGTCATAGCCGATGCCCATCATGATGGGGATGAAGATCGCGTAGAACGGCAGCGCCTCCTCCGACATACCGAAGGTAGATCCGCAGATCGAAAGCAGGACCATGGTGATCGGAATGATCAGGATGTCCTTGTTCTTGAGCTTCTTGACCACGCGGCTCATGCCGGCGTTCAACGCGTTGGTCTTGGTCAACACGGCGAACGAGCCACCGATCAGCAAGACGAACGCGACGACGTCTGCTGCCGCCTGAATGCCCTTGGTGGGAGCCTGAAGCACGGCGTCGATGCCCTGGCGAAGGTCGACCTCCTCGCCCGTCTCGGCATCGGTGTAGACCTTATCGACCTCCTGGTAGGTGCCCGCGACCGCGACCTCGCGCTCACCCGCGGCGGTCTGGACGATCTGCCGGTCGAACTGGCCGGACGGAACGATCCAAGTGAGGACCGCGAAGAACACGATCAACAGGAACGCGATCGTGTAGACATGCGGAAGCCGCAGCTTGAACTTGCGCTTTGACTTCTCCTGCTCGGGATCTGACATTTTCCCTCCTATCCCGACATGGGCATCCATATCCATCGATTTCTAATAGGATGTCCTAGGTTGTTCTATTAAATATCAAGGGAACATGCCAGTGTCAACAGATGCTCCTAATTTGTTCTAATACGTTCTATATTCGGTATGACACGGGCCGCAAGCGGCAATGCGCGGGAGGGTGGGGTGCTCACGGTTACGGCCAACTCGCCGAACGAGCTCGAAATTAGATATGAAAACTGTATCGGGACCCCACGTAGAGCTGCCTTCCATAACAAAACGAGATGCCGGCGGCATCGAGAAAGCCGACATTCATATAGAACAGCGGTTCCCCCACGGGAACATCGAGAATCCGGGCGACTTCGATATCGGCCCGCGCGATCTCGAGCCTACACGGCTCGGACTCCACTGGATAATGACCCGTTCTCCTGCCAACGACCTGGAAGATGGACCGATCGGTCAGATCCTCTTCATACAAGAATTCAAAGCCGCGGGAAGGATAGTAATTGTTCTCCAGCAATACCGGAATTCCATCTGCGGTACGAAGACGATTGACGAGGATCAAATCGGAACCCGGGGCGATGTTAAAAAACGAGGCGAGCACATCATCAGCCTTGACAGGAGAACAGGAGATGAGGTGCGCACCGGCGCGCATCCCATTTTCATTGCATGCATCGGTAAAGCTCTGGACATCATCTTTTTGATGAACCTTGCGCACCATCTTAGGAGCGGTAACGAACGTGCCCCTACCCTGCCGCTTGGTCAGATACCCCTCGTTCACAAGCTCCTCAATGGCCCGGCGAACCGTTATCCGCCCCACGCCGTACATCCGAGACAGCTCGGACTCAGTGGGAATCTGTGAGTGGGCCGGATACCTGCCCGTTTCGATTTTGCCCTTTATCACCTCGAAGACCTGCTGATACAGCGGAGATGCCGATTCGCTATCAAGTTGCGTGTCCACAGTGGTACCGTCCTCAAATCGCATTATCCGTTCATTCTACCGCACGCATATCAACTCAATCGCCGTGCGAAACGATCCCAATCCGCCTCCCTCGCGCACCTCTATATCCAGATATGGAAGATGGGCCGACGGCAAACCCGAAAGGCCCGCTTCGCCAATGAACTGCCTCCCTTTTCTTGGACATGAGAAAAAAAGGGGGGCTTCTTTATGGACCGACGAACCATCCACGATGCCGCCGCGAGGTCGAGGGCCGCCGAGCTCTACGACGAGGGGCTGATGGCCGTGGGGCGCAAGTACACCAGGTATTCTTACGAGGCCAAGCTGGCCGCGGCGCGAACGGTCGTCGATGGGGGGATGACCAGGGCCGAGGCCATGGAGGGCTTCGGCATCGCCTCGACGACCCCGCTGAAAAACTGGGTGAGGGCGTATCGGGAGGGCAGTCCCGAGGCGCTCAGGCCGAAGCCCAAGGGAAGGCCGAGGGGCGCCGGGTCCGCCTCCCCTCCCGGGGAGCCGACGCGCGAGCAGGAGCTCGAGCGTCGCATCCGGAAGCTCGAGGCGGAGAACGCCTACCTAAAAAATCGATCGCCCTGAAGGCGGAGAAGCGCTCTCGAACCGCGAGAAGGAAGCCCGAGGGCGCCGCCCCGATCCCGCCTCCGACGTGGGCTGGCAGTACCAGCAGGCGGGATGGCGCGGCAGGCTGGAGGGGGCGGGCATCGTGCAGAGCATGTCCAGGAAGGGCAGCCGCATCGACAACGGCGCCACGGAGCAGGTCTTCGGCCACATGAAGTACGGGTTCTTCCGGGGGAGGACATGGGCCGACTTCGAGCCCCTCAAGGCGGACCTCGACGCATGCGTCGCCCATTGGAACACCCGGAGGCGCCAGGTTAAACTGAAGGGACTGACCCCGGAGGAGTTCCGGAATCAGTCCCTGCATGCGGCCTAGGCCGTTCTATTGACCCGCCCAGGCCAAGTCTTGGGGCGCAGTTCAAAAGCGTAAGCGGGCCGAAAAAACGGATTGGAGGGAAATCCCCCAGATGCCACTCATTCGCGGCGGCCTCTCACCGACCGCCGCGAATCCGCCTGTATGTTAGCGTCGACCTTAGTAGTCGAACTGGTGGTAGTAACGACGGTACTTGAGGTTGTGCTTGGTGACCATCTCGTAGTTGCGGGCGAGACGGTCGGTGGTGAGCACGGAGAGGATCCACGGGGACACGATGACGCGGAAGTCGTCGTCCAGGCCGGGGATGCCGTACTCGGCGGTGTCGATGATGACGTAGTCCTCATCGCCGGTCACACCGCTGGTGAGGAAGGCACGGACACGCTCGTCGAGGGCACGGCACTCGTCCTCGCCCATGAACAGGAACACGGGGACGCCGGGCTCGAGGAGCTCCAGGGTGCCGTGGAAGAAGTCGTGAGAGGTGATGTGGCGGATGCGCTTCCACTGCATCTCCTCGAGCAGACACATGGAGTAGAGGATGGTCTCGCCCCAGAGCGCACCGGAACCGATGAACATAGTGTAGTCGGCCAGAGCATACTTGCGAGCGAGCTCCTCGGCCTTGGGCTCGAAGCGCTTGCGGATGTCGAGCATGTCCTTCCAGATGTCCTTGGTCTGCTCGATGAACAGGTCGAACTTGGGGAAGCAGCCGCGACGGTTGAGGAGGCGCAGGCCGAAGCAGTCGGCGAGGTAGTAGCCCTTCTCGCAGCCGCCGGCACCGTGGTCGGAAGCCATCATGACGCAGTTCTCAGCGCCCACGGCCTGGCCGATCTTGCCCTCGGGGTTGGTCATCGCGTACACGCGGACGCCCATCTCCTTCATCTTGCCGATGGCCTCGAGGACCTCGGGGGTGGTGCCGGACTCGGAGGCGGTCAGCACGACCGACTTCTCGGTCATGCGCTTGTGACCCATGACGTTCCACTCGGCGGCGTGGATGAGGTACACCTCGAGGTCCTTGTCACCGAACTTATTCATGAGGTACTCGAGCTGCATGAACTCATCCCAAGTGCCGCCGACGCCCATGAGGAACACGGCGTCGTAGCCCTCCTCGTGCACGCGGTCGGCCAGGGCGGTCATCTTCTTGCCGGCCTCGTAGACGTTCCTGCCGTCCTCGAGGTAACCTTCCTGGTCGAAGTTCATGATCTCGATCTTCTCGGTCTCCTTCATTGCGAGCTCCCTTCGTCGCCGCGGTGGTCTCTCATATCCAAGTAGAGAGTTTTTAGTACCACTATTGATTACATCTTAGCTGTTTTTAAAACCATTTGTTAAGCCATATGTGATTTGCGGTGAACGGTCATATCTTCTCCGTAAACGGTTTTCACGCAGGTAAATCGGGGTGGGAATAAACGCAAAACGCCGCGGAGCCGGCAATCCGACCCTGCGGCGAGACAAATCTCCCCGTCAAAAGGGATTGAGAGCAATGCACGCAACGGCGAGATGCCCTTACGGCATCCCGATGGGTGCAAAGCCCTAATACTGGTAGGTATAGCCCCCGTGTTTTGCGGGTGTGAGCGCGTAGGCATGCTCGATGGCACGGCCCTCGGCGTCGAAACTCACGCATTCGAGCGACAAGGCGAGGCTCCCCGGCTCGACCTGGAGCAAACCGGCGTCTCGAGCGGAAAGCGCGACCACGTCGAGCTTCTCCTGGGCCAGGGCGACAGGCCGGCCGCACATCTCGTACGTTTCGTACAGGCTGAAGACGGACACGTCGACATCTTCGATGCCGGGGAACAGACATACGGGAATAAGGGTCTGCTCGAGGGAGACCGGAGCGCCGTCGACGCTGTTGAGACGTCGAATCGAATAGAGGCGCTCATCCTCGCTCACATCGAAGAGCTCTGCGTACAGGGGGCCTGCGGGACGCATCGACTTGGAGAGCTGCCTGACGGACACCTCCTCGCTCGCGGCACCTGCGGTCGAGCGGAATCCGCTCACGCGCGAATCACCCGCAACGGAACCTTTCGCTACATAGGCGCCCTTGCCCTGGACACGGCGGATCATCCCCTCTCGCACCAGGCCGTCGATGGCGCTGCGCACCGTCAACCGCGTGGTGTTGAATTCCGCTGCCAGTTCGTGCTCGGAGGGGATGGCAGAACCCGGAAGATACACGCCATCGACGATGCGCCGTTGAATGGCGCTCCGAATCTGAAGGTACCGCGGTGCGTTGTCGCCGGGATCGGGAAGCGCATTGAAACGAGAAGCGTCGACGAGGCTCAAATCACCACGCATCGACGCGTTGTGGCCTACCAAGTGAGCCATGAGCTCTTCACCCCCTGCGGCGTTTCACCGTTCTTACAGCCGTTGCTCGCGAACCGATATCGACTCGGTACGTACACCGCCTTGAGGTATTCCACGGGCTCCCCCGTCACCATGCGCTCCAGAGCCTGGACGAAAAACACCGGATCCCCCTCGTCCATATCAAGGAACTGGGCCTCGTCTCGCATCGCGCGGGCGATTGACACGCGCTCGACGCCATGGCCCACACGCACGCCATGCTCGATCGCGAGCACATCGTAGAGGCTCTCGCGCGAAAAATCGTGCGCCTCGATACCGGGGCATAGGGAGCCGTTGATGTACGAGGTCTCGAGGGCGACCGGGGTGTCGTCGGCAAGGCGGACGCGACGCACCTCGAATACGGGCGCGCCGACGGACAGGTCAATCTTACGCGCCAGCGTCTCATCGGCCTCGATGAGCCTCGAATCGATCAGGCGGGCGCCGGGCGTGCGCCCCACGCGGCGCACGGCATCGGAGAAACTGCGCGTTTCCTGGAAGATACTGATGGGCTTGGACGGAAGTACGTACGTACCGGAACCCCGACGACTCTCGAGCACGTGCATCGAGATGAGCTGCGTGATGGCCGCACGCAGCGCGGTGCGGGACACGCCGAGGCGTTCGGAGAGCACCCGCTCGGAGGGGAGCTTGTCTCCACCGGCGAGGTGCGCCTCGCGAATGTAGCACCGAATGCCCTCCTGGGCGCGGTCTTTGGGCGGAATGCCCATATGCTCGTCTGCCATGCAGCCGCTCCTTCTCATTTCGTCCCGTCGCGCAATCACGCCGACCGCACCACGGGCCTACAGCTCCGAAGCGGCCTCAAGCAGATCGGGGATGGCATCGATGATGCGGTCTGCCGCCTCCTGGGTGAACCCAAAGCGATCCTCGCGCTTGGCGAAGACGGTGAGGCCGGCGGCCTTGCCGGCGGTGATACCCGGAACGGAGTCCTCCACGCAACAGCAATCCCCGGCAGGCAGGCCCAAGTTCTCAAGCGTGTGCAGGTAGATCTCGGGGTTCGGCTTGCTCTCATGGAACTGCTCGCCGCTCGTCACCAACTCGAACGCGTCGGACAGGCCGCAGGCCTCGAGCACCAGCAGGATATTGGACATCGGCGAAGACGAGGCGAGCGCCACGCGGACGCCGCGGCGCTTAAGCTCGGCGATCGTCTCCACAACGCCATGGTTGAGCAAGGCGGCGAAATCGGGCTGGTTGCGTTCCTCCCACACGTTATACCGCGCGAGGGCCTCCTCCTCCGCGAGATGCTCGCCGCCGAGCTCGAACCAGCGGACCAAGTTGCGCTTGAAATCCTTGTAGGAGGCGCCGACGGTGACGCACAGGTCCTCGAACGGGACCTCGATGCCCTCGGCCTCGAACAGCCTTGCAAGGGTGTCCAGATAAAACTTCTCGGTGTCGACGATCACACCGTCCATGTCGAAAATGACGGCAGCGAAAGGGAAGTCGGTTTGTGCCATGGGGTGGCTCTCCTGTCTGATCGATAGGGGTGACGCGCCCCCTCGCCCACAGGCGCGATAGCGGGCGCGAATATGCGCATCAGTCTGATTGTACGAGGTATCCAAATCGGTTGCCAGGTTAATCGTCACCGTCGTAGTTGACGAAACTGTCCGTCTTCGCGGCGGCGATCGCCTTGAAACGCTTGAGCAGGGGGTGCTGCTTGCTGCTGCCGAGCGCGCTGCTCGCAAGATGGCTCACCAGTTGGACGAACGGCAGGTACGCGAAAGCGGCGAGCTCGGGGGAGGGCAGCTCGGGAGCAACGAGGACGTTGGCATCGGAGGCCAACCACTCGGGGGCCTCGTCGCACGCGCCCGCGCTCGTGAGAAGGAACGCCGCATCGCTCACCTCGCGAGCGGCGCGGTATATCAGACGTGTGCGCTCGCGGGTCGCATCGGGGGCATCGTAGAAGAACAGCGTGTAACCAGGTGTGAGCTGCAAGTTGGGGCCGTGGATGAACTCCTCGACCTCATAGGCAGGACTCGGGACGTGCACGGTCTCCCCCACCTTGAGGGCGCTCTCGAGCGCCACGCCACGGGCGCCATCGGCGGCGACGCTGTAGCTCAGGCGCATGGAGGTCAGCGCCTTCTCATGGCGCTCGAAGAACGAATAGGTCGACGCGCGCACGGCGTCGAGGACGTCCACGGCGCGCCCGAGCTCCGGCAGGCGATCGAGACGGCCGCCCAGGCGACAGGCGAACATCATGAGGAAAAGGGCGAGCGTGCTCACTCCCTTGGTCACATAACCCACGAGCTCCACACCCGCACCCCAATCGACCATGAGGTCGGCATGCTCGCGTGCATCGGCCTCCACGTCCCCGGTGAGGCAGACGGCCCGAGCACCTTGGGCCCGTATGGCATCGAGCGCCGCCAGGGCATTGGTGGAAAGGCCGCTTTGCGTCACCACGAGCAGCAGCTCGTCGGGATCGACTTCGCTCTCGTAATAGGAGAAGCGGTGCGGGGTCACCACGCGCACATCAACGCAGGGCAGGCAGGCGCTCATGAACGGATGCGCGCACTGGCAAGCGTTATAGGACGACCCGGATGCCACCAGCCTGATGCGCTTCGGCATGCGATCGCCGCAAAGCCCCATGAGCGGGTCGGTAAGCCCCTCGAATCGAGCCAAGTTGTCGCGCAGCACGACGGGAGACTCGTCGACGTAGTCGCCCATCGTCCACACGCGCTCTTCAACAGCGGTCATAGCTACCTCCAAATTCCAAAGTCCAAAGGGGGCGTCTCCCACCGACACGGCGATCGGCGCGAGCCCCCTCTCATGCGAAAAGGGCGCCCGTCACGCCATGCGCATAATCGACGCAGGCATGGCGGACGCCACAAATTGGCTTGTGTCGACGGAGCGACCTACACGCCGAGGATGCCGAAGAAGGAGCCGACCAAGCCGATGACGACGAGTGCGACGAGCAGCGTGGTGGTCTTGACGTTCTTCTTGCTCACGAGCCAGTACATGAGCAGGGTGAAGGCGAGCGGGAGCAGGCCGGGCATGATCGTGTTGCAGATATCGCCGAGCGTGGTCGCAGTCTCGCCAGAGCCGATGACGAGCGGAACGGTAATGGCGACGTTCTCGGCGGTCATACCGCCGATGACCATGAGGCCGAGGACGGACGCGCCGTAGGTCAGGATGTCCATGAGGCCGGACTCCTGCACCTTCGCCAAGAAACCGCTACCGAGCTTGTAGCCGGCGTGCATGAGGTAGAAGCGCAGGCCCTGTGCGGGGATGTTGAAGAGCAGCAGGAACAGCAGTGGGCCGAGAATGTTGCCCTGAGCAGCCAGGCTCACACCGACGCCCGTGGCGATGATTCGCAGGGTGCCCCAGATGAAGGAGTCGCCGATGCCGGCCAGCGGGCCCATGAGGGAGACCTTGACGTTGTTGATGGACTCGGTCTCGAAATCGGGATCGGAGGCGTTCTGTTCCTCCATGGCGGCCGTGATGCCCAAGATCAGCGTGGACATGTGCGGCGTGGTGTTGAAGAACTCAAGGTGACGCTGCATGGCGGCGACCTGGTCGTCCTTATTGGGATACAGCTTCTTGATCACCGGGAGCATGGAGTAGCAGAAGGCCATGTTCATCTGGCGCTCGTAGTTCCAGTCCCACTCCATGCCGAGGGAGCGGATGGCGACCCTGTTGAGGTCCTGCTTGGTGAGCTTGCGCTCGTCTGCGGTCTGGACCGCGGCGTCATTAGAAGTCGTCGTCATCGTCCATACCTCCTTCGGTGGCCAGGGCGGAACGGGAGTTCAGCTGCTGCTGGATCTGCGAGAGGACCACGGCGACAACCGCGCCGAAGATCGCAATACCGGTGGTGGGGATACCCAGATAGGTGGACAGCGCGAAGCCGGCGAAGAAGAAGCAGGCGACCTTCTTGTTCATGATCATCTTAAGCAGCAGAGCGAAACCGATGGCAGGCAGCAGGCCCATGGTGATCTGCAGGCCGTTGGAAACCCACTCGGGAATCATGTCGAGCAGAGCCTGAACCGCGGGGCCGCCGGCATAGAAGCCGAGGGCGACGCACAGGCCGATGATCAGGTTGACGCCGAAGAAGCCACCGAGGAAATGCATGCGGGCAACGCCGGCGAGATCGCCCTTGGCGGCATAGTCGTCGGCCTTGTGGACGAACGGCGGGAGGATGAAGACCATACCGACGTTCTTGACGATGAGGACCAGCGAAGCCACCGGAATGCCGATGGTGAGCGCGGTCTCGAGGCCGGAGCCGGTCGAGATGGTGAAGGCGGTACCGAGGACGGTGCCGGAGATCATCTCGGGCGGGATGCTCGCGCCGATGGAGAACGAACCCATGAAGGCAAGCTCGAGCGTGGCGCCGAGAGTGACGCCCGTCGGGATGTCACCCATGACGATGCCGGTGAGCGCTCCCATCACCAGCGGGCGGGACAGGCAACTGGTACCGAGCAGGTACTCAGCGTTGCCGAGCATGGCGACGAGGCCCAACAGAATAGCTTGGACGATCATCTGTGCTCCTTTCTGCATATCTCAAGAGGCGGCCCCTCGCCACCCCTTTGTGCACGATGTGCATGGGACTCGCGATTTTGCGCGCGACACACCCGCCCATGCTCAGATGGGCCATTCGCGTTCGGCTGTCGGGGTGTCCTTGGCTCGTCAGTCGAGTCGGAAGCCGGGGCGCCCGTTTGGCGGGTTGCGTACATGCGCGCCGGGCGCCCCGAACGAAAAACGCTACAAGGCGCGCTCCACCTTGACGGCAGAGTCATCGGGGACCATCTGGATCTCGACGTCGACGCCCTCCGAGACGAGCGCGCGGAGCGTCTCCTCCTCCTCGGGGGTAACGTTCATGGCCTTCGAAATGGCGCGGGTGCCCGCCGTGGCCTTCGTGCCGCCCAGGTTGAGGTGCTCGATACCGCACTCGCGGCACAGACGTGCGGCGTCGGCGATGGACTCGACCACGATGAACAGCTTGTACTTGTCGGTCTTGCCGCTGTTGATGGCGGCGATGGAATCGTCGACCGTCTTGATGACGAGCTTGGTGTCGGCCGGCTTGGCGAGCTTGATGGCACTCTTGCGCAGGGCGTCGCTGGGGACGGCGTCGTTGGCGACGAGGATGCAATCGACATCCAGGGCGCTCTTCCACGAGACGGCCACCTGGCCGTGGAGCAGACGGTGGTCAACGCGGAGCATCTTGATCATGATGTGTTTCCTTTCATCCCTGCCGCACGGGGCGGCACAGCCGATGTCCTTAGGATAGCCGGAGCGGGCCGCTGACGGGCCGCGGGCAGCTAGAAGTCCTCGTCCTCTTCCTCCTCGACGGGCGCGCCGCCGAAGGCCACGGTGACGCCCTCGCGCGCCGCATCGAGCACGCGCTGGGCGGCGTCGGCGTCCAGCCCCTCGCGGGCGGTGAGCGCGATCTCGAGCGCCATGCCCATGGTGAGGCCGGAGAAGATCACGACGTTCGGAAGCTCGGTGAGGCGGAAGAGAGCGTTGTGGACGCTGCCGCCCTTGATGTCGCACATGATGATGAACTGCTCTTCGGTCGCGGCGATGCGCTCGCGCAGCTCCTCGTAATAGTCGTTGGGGTTCTGGCCGAACTCGAGGCTATAGGTCTCGATACCATCGGCTGCGCCACCGGCGACCATATGCAGGGAGTCAAGCATGCCCTTGGACAGCCCCCCGTGCGTCGCGATGATGATCTGTGCCATCCTGCATTCCCCCTCATCCACATGATTTGCTTGATGTGAGTCCTATTATAGGCAGGGCATTACCTGTCATATCCTGTTATATCAATCGTTCTGCAAACGGCTTGTTTCTCGCGGTGAATGGTTTTTCTTAATCCTTGCTTGTATATAACAGGTTAGGATGACTGCGGTATATATGCACATATGCGGCGGTGCGAGGTCGCCCGCCCACATACACGCCGATTCGGACGCCATCCGTCCGAGCGCCTTTAGATGCGAAAGGTGTAGCGCGTGCCCACGATATGTTGTTTTCCCAGGTACATGGGCGATCCATCCGTATCGAAATATCGACCGGCCAAGCAAAAGAGGGGCTCTCCCGCAGGAACATCCAAATAGGGTGCCATGTCGGCCGGGGCCTTCTCGAGATCGAGATCGCACGGCTCGTTGAGCGTCGGCTCACCGTGCCCGTTCGATACGATGATGTCGTACAGCGATGTGTCCTCGTAATCGGCATCGAGGAGGAACCCATACGTTCCGACCGGGAAATAGTTCTCCTCGATCATGATGGGTGTGCGGTCCGCCGTGCGGATGCGCACCAAGCGCAGCAAGCGCCCCTCGGACCCAAAGCCAAAGAAATCGCGCTCCTCCTCGAGTCCCTCGACCTCCTCGAGGGAGACGAGATGCGCGCCGGCGCTCTGGGAGTTGCTCGCGCATGCCTCGGTGAAGCTCTGGACATCGTTGTTCTGGGTGAACTTGGCGCGGATCTTTGTCGGACGGCGCATGGACGGGATGCGCTCGCCCACATACGTCCCCTTACCCGGGCACTTCACGAGATAGCCGTCATCGGCGAGCTCCTGTAGGGCACGGCGGATGGTGATGCGGCTCACACCGTACAGGCCATTGAGCTTGTCCTCGGATGGGATGCGTTCGCCCGGGGCGAACGATCCGTCCTCTATCTGGCTCTTGAGTAGCTCGCGCAGCTGAGCGTACAGGGGCGTCGACGAACCTTCGTCGAGTGTGTGCGTCATCGCCGACCGCCTCCTGTATTGATACGTCTTATACCGTCATATCTGACGGTACCACAACCGCTCCCCCGCGACGGCACCTCAACCTAAAAACTCGGCGAGCGCGAGGGCGATGCCATCCTCGTTGTTGGACGCGGTCACCATATCGGCAGCCGCCTTGGCCTCGTCCACGGCGTTGCCCATCGCGACCCCCGTGCCCGCCCAGCGGAGCATGGACACGTCATTTTGACCATCGCCGAATGCGATGACCTCGGATGCATCGATGCCAAGCTTGGGCAGTGCGCCGGCAAGCGCCCGCCCCTTGTCGATACCGGGCGCCATGAACTCGAAATAGAAATCAGCGGTGAACATGCCAGACAGCTCATCCGTGAACGGTCCGTACATGGCGCGCCAATGTTGCTTCAGATACTCGGGCTCCGACGCGCACAGCAGCTTGTCCTGGGGCGTCCCGCACACCTCGAGCAGGTCGTCGACCTCGTGAAGCTCGAGGTCGCACATACGACGCTCGTATTCGACGATGTCGAACGGCTCGCCGCGATACGTGATGA
>PPYF01267635.1_pt1 | contig 23759 bp, 19 predicted proteins | sample 1559871 | NCBI WGS metagenome assembly PPYF01 (sample SAMN08240021, study PRJNA423297) | Human gut metagenome, whole genome shotgun sequencing project. | reverse complement strand
TCAGGTGGTTGATACGAGCGGTCAGCAGAGCAACCTGGACCTCCGGAGAACCGGTGTCACCCTCGTGGATGGCTGCCTTGGCGATGATGGGCTGCTTATCGATAGCGGATTTCTGGCTCATGGGTATATACCTCTTTCATAAAAATGTATTGGCCGTCGGCGCAGTAAGGGGTAGTTGGAACCATTGAGGCATACGCCCCATACCGGGCCGCGGTAACAAGAACTAGTATACCACAACATTTTGCGGAATACAAGAGCATTTGCGGCATTTTCGCAATTATTTTGCGCCGTTCAGGACCGCAAAATACGCCTTGCTCTCGTCGGCGGCGTGGTGGATCAGCGCGGCCAGCTCGTCCATCGAATTGAACTTGCGCACCGGGCAGAAATATTTGTGAAATTCCAACACCGGCTGCTGACCGTAGACATTGCCGGAGAAGTCCGGCACAAACGTCTCGCAGGTCACGGCGGCGTTTTCACTGCTGTCCACCGTGGGGCGCTTGCCGATGCCGGTGGCTGCGGGCCGCCACTGGCCGTCCAGATAAATGCGGGTCAGGTAGACGCCCGCGCAGGGCTGCAGGGCCGCGGCGGGGTAATTCTGGTTCAGCGTCGGCGTGCCGAGCTTGCCGCTGCCGATACCCTTGCCGTGGACAACGGGCCAGTCGATGGCGTAGGGTGTGCCGAGCATGGCGTTGGCGTCGTCGAGACGGCCCTCCTCCAGCGCGGCGCGGATGCGGGTCGACGAGACGGTCTGCCCGCCGTACTGCGCCATCGGCACGATATGCACGCCGATGCCGAGGGGCGCGCAGAGCTCCCGCAGACGCTCCACATTACCGGCGGCGCGGGCTCCAAACGTAAAATTGTCGCCGCAGAACAGCTGCTTTGCGTTAAAGCAGTCCACCAGCACCTTTTGCACAAAATCCTCCGGCGTCAGCGCACGGAACTCGTCAAACGGTGCCTCCTGGTATTCCTCGATGCCTAAGCTTGCAACGCGGGCGTGCTTCTGCGGCAGCGAGAGGATGCGCCCGCCCTTCAGCGTACTGCTGGCGGGCAGCTCAAACGTGAAGGCTGCAGCGGTCAGGCCGCCGGCCCGGGCGCATTCGACGGCAGCCCCCAGCACAGCGCGGTGGCCGCAGTGAACGCCGTCAAAATAGCCGAGCGCCACAGCACTGCCCTGCGGGGCGTGGATGGGCGTCAGCCTTTGATAAATTTGCATTGGGCAGTCAGCCCCTTTCGCAAAATAGTTTTTCGACCTTGAGCACGCCGCCCTCGACGCTGGCCAGACCCAGAAACGCGCCGGTCTCATCGTAGGTGCGGTAGCGGCCATCGACGGCAGCGTAATGGCTCGTCGGGCAGCCGTTGAGCAGGTGCGCCTTGACGCCGCTGTTGACGTGCAGGGCGGGCAGCGGCGTAAAGACTGACTCGATCGGCAGTACCCAGCCGTTGGCTTCGAGTTCCCCGCTCTCGGCGGCGGCTAAGATTTCCGGCAGCGTGTGGCACTGGGCCAGACTGAACACACCGGCCTGCGTGCGGCGCAGGGCGGACAGTGTGGCAGGCACGCCGAGGGCGTCGCCGATCTCCTCGGCCAGCACACGGATGTAGGTGCCCTTGGAGCAGGCCACGCGGACGGTGTATTCGTCGGGCACGGGGCTGCCGAGGTATTCGATGTCATAGATCGTGATGGGGCGGGGCGTGCGCTCAACGGTCTGGCCCTTGCGGGCCGCTTTATACAGCGGTTGGCCGTTGATTTTCACCGCGCTGTACATCGGCGGCAGCTGCATGCGGTCCCCGCGGAACTGCGGCAGTACGGCGCGCAGCTCGGCCTCCCCCACCGTGACGGGGGCAGTTTCCAGCGTCGTGCCGGTCACGTCGCCGGTGTCGGTGCGCAGGCCCAGACGCAGCGTAGCTTCGTAGGTTTTATCGTGATCAAGCTGGCGGTCAGCGGCGGAGGTCGCCTTGCCGATAAACACCGCGAGCACACCGGTGGCCATAGGGTCCAGTGTGCCCGAGTGTCCCAGCTTGCGTGTGCCCAGTGCGCCGCGCAGCTTGGCCAGCACATCAAAGCTGGTCCAGCCTGCGGGCTTATCGACGGGCAGAATGCCGTTTGGCGTTTGCATAGCAGGGTTCCTTTTCTGTTGTTAGGGTTTAAAAGGCTTCCCCCTAGGGGGGAAGCTGTCACCGAAGGTGACTGATGAGGGGCAAGTCTGCCATTGCAGACCGTTTACGGGTTGTTGCGGGCAGGTTCGCCCCTCATCCGGCCTTGCTTCGCGCGGCCACCTTCCCCCAATGGGGGAAGGCTTTATTGCGCTTTCTCCGCGTCGGCGCGGTCCAGTTCCTTTTTGACTTCCTCGAGGATCGCGTGCTTGGCGTTGTCCGGGTTGCCGCTGATCTCGCAGCCGGCGGCGCGGGGATGCCCGCCGCCGCCCAGACGCCGCGCAATGTTGCAGGCGTTGGTGTCGTGCCCGGTGCGCACACTGATCTTGAAGCTGCCGTCCTTCTGCTGGCGCAGGGTCAGACCGACCTCGACGCCCTCGATGGAGCGCGGCAGGCTCGTCAGATCCTCCAGCTCGGCCCCGGCCACACCTGCGGCCTGGATCTGGTCCCAGGTCAGGCAGATGAGCGCACAGCGGTCATCGTAGTAAAACTCCAGGCTTTCTAAAGCCATGCGTTCCGCGATGACCCGCGCGTGGGAGCGGCTCTCGAACAGGCGTTCGTTCAGCCTTTCCACGTCGGCTCCGGCCTCGATCAGAGCCGCTGCCGCCTTGTGGGTCTCCGCCGTCGTGTTGCTGAACCGGAAGCAGCCAGTGTCCGTTGCCACACCCGTATACAGGCAGGAGGCAATTTCCGGCGTGATCTTCGCGCCCATCTCGGGGATGAGCGTCGTCAGCAGCTCGGCAGCTGCGGCAGCCCCGGCGTCCACCAGCGTCTCATAGGCATAGCCGCTGTTCGAGCCGTGGTGGTCGATGCACAGATTGACATGCTCGGCGTATTCCTGAATGTTGTTGCGCTCGCCAAAAAGCTGAATGCCCGCAACATCCACCGCCACCACAAACGCGGGGCGGAAGCTGCCGTCAAACACCGTGATGGGCATGTAGTCGTACATGGCAGGGATCGGATCACTGCACAGCACGGCGGCATTTTTGCCCAGCTGCTGAAGCGCCAGGCAGAGCGCCGTGCCCGAGCCGATGGTGTCACCGTCAGGGTTTTTATGGCACAAAATCAGGATGTCATCTGCAGCAAGCAGACGCGAAACAACCGTCTCGCGATCTACGTTCTGAGTCATAGGTTCCTCTTTTCTAACTGGGGTGCTTTACTCTGCGTCAGAGTCAGGCTCAATGTCCAGCTCACCCAGCAGCTTGTTGATGTGCGCGGCATAGGCTGCGCCTTCATCTTTGACGAATACAAAGCGCGGTGCCTTGCGGATGTGCATCCGGCGGCTGACCTCGGTGCGGACATGGCCGGACGCCTTGTTCAGCGCCTTGACCACCGGCTCCGGGCCGCCCTCACGGCCCATGACGCTGATGTAGACCTTGGCCTGATCGAGGTCGGGGGTCACATCCAGACGGGTCACGGTCAGCAGACCGCCCGTCACGCGGGGGTCCTTCATCTCGCCGATGATGACGATCAGCTCACGCTTCATATCCTGGGCCATACGGCCATGGTTTTTGGTTGGCATTTACTTTACCTCTGCAATCAATCGCGGTACTCCTCCATCTTGAAGCACTCAAAGACGTCGCCTTCCTTGATGTCCTGGAACTTGGCCAGGGTGATACCGCACTCAAAGCCCGCGGCAACCTCCTTGGCGTCATCCTTGAAGCGCTTCAGGCTGGCGATGGAATCCTCGCAGATGACGATGCCGTCACGGACCAGACGCAGCTGGGCGTCGCGGGTGATCTTGCCGTCAGTAACGCGGCAGCCTGCGACGGTGCCGACGCTGGAGATCTTGTAGACCTGGCGGACCTGGGCCTCGCCCAGGGCGACCTCGCGGACCTTCGGGGCCAGCATGCCCTTCATAGCGTCGGAGACATCGTTGATGGCGTCGTAGATGACGCGGTACATACGCATCTCAACGCCGGTCTGCTCGGCCTCGGCCTTGGCGACGGCGTCGGGACGGACGTTGAAGCCGATGATGATGGCGTTGGACGCATCGGCCAGAGAGACGTCGGACTTGGAGATGGCGCCGACACCCGCATGGATGACGCGGACGCGGACCTCGTCGTTGGAGATCTTCTCGAGGCTCTGCTTGACGGCCTCGGCGGAGCCCTGGACGTCCGCTTTGACGATGATGGGCAGTTCCTTCATATCGTTGGCAGCCATCTGGTCAAACAGGTTATCCAGCGTGACCTTGGTGTAGGCGGCAAACTGCTTTTCCTTGGCCTCGGCGGTGCGCTTGTCGGCCAGCTCACGGGCGAGGCGCTCGTCCTCGACAGCCTCGAACAGCTCGCCGGCCTCGGGGACCTCGGTCAAGCCGGTGATCTCAACAGGCGTGGACGGGCCGGCCTCGGTGATCTCCTGGCCCTTGTCGTTGCGCATCGTGCGGACACGGCCCACAGCGGTACCGGCGATCAGGCAGTCGCCCTTGTGCAGGGTGCCGTTCTGGACCAGCAGAGTTGCGATGGGGCCCTGGCCTTTGTCCAGACGGGCCTCGACGACAGCGCCCTTGCCGCGGCGGCTCGGGTTGGCCTTCAGCTCCATGACCTCGGCCTCGAGAACGATACGCTCGAGCAGGTCGCTGATGCCCATGCCGGTGACGGCGGACACAGGGATGCAGGCGACGTCGCCGCCCCAGTCCTCGGGCACGATCTCGTACTTGGTCAGCTGCTCCTTGACGCGCTCCGGGTTGGCGGTGGGCTTATCCATCTTGTTGATGGCGACGATCAGCTTGACGTTGGCGGCCTTGGCGTGGTTGATGGACTCGATGGTCTGGGGCATGATGCCGTCATCGGCAGCGACGACCAGGACCGCAATGTCGGTCATGTTCGCGCCGCGGGCACGCATCGAGGTGAACGCCTCGTGGCCCGGGGTGTCCAGGAAGGTGATGACGCTGTCATTGCTCTTGACCTGGTACGCGCCGATGGCCTGGGTGATGCCGCCGGCCTCGCCCTTGGTGACATTGGTCTTGCGGATGGCGTCCAGAATGGAGGTCTTGCCGTGGTCGACGTGGCCCATAACGACAACGACGGGCGGGCGCTCGACCAGATCGGCGGCGTTGTCCTCCTCCTGCACGAACAGGCGCTCCTCGATGGAGACGTGGACCTCATGCTCGACCTTGGCGTGGAACTCCTCGGCAATCAGGGCGGCGGTGTCGAAATCGACAACGTCGGAGATGGCGTGCATCTCGCCCATCTGCATGAACTTGGCAACGACCTTGGCGGCGCTCTGCTTCAGGCGGGTGGCCAGCTCGCCGACGGTGATCTCGTCGGGGATGGAGATCTTCAGCTGCGCGTTGCGGGCCTTTTCCAGCTGGATGCGCTGCAGGCGCTCGGCCTCGGTCTCACGGCGGCGGCCAAACTGCTGGCCGCGGCGGTTGTTGCGGTTGTTGAACTTTTCCTTCTTGCCGGTGGGCTGGTTCTTGCGCTTGCTGGGCATGTTGCGGCTGTCGGCCAGGTCGTCATAGCGGGCGTTGAACTTGTCAACGTTCACATCGACGGTGCGGGTGTCAACGGACACCTGCGCGCGGTTGACCTGGACCTGCTCGGTCTTGACAGGCTCTTTAATGCCGGTATCGGCGGCCAGCTCCTGCAGGGTGACGCGCTTCTCGCTGCGCTTTTCCGCCGGCTTCTCGGGCTTGCGGCTGTCTTTCTTCTGCTCGGGCTTCGGCTCCTTCTTGGCGGCGGGCTTGGGCTGCTCCGCAGGCTTGGGATCGGCAGCGGGCTTCTGGGCTGCGGCGGGCTTCTGGGCCGCGGCGGGCTGCTTCTTCGGCTCGGGCTTCTTTTCTGCCTTCGGGGCCGGGGCGGGCTCCTTGCCGCTGGCGAGGTAGGCGTCGAGGCTGTCCTCGGCGTTCTCGCGGGTCAGAGTCTCCAGCAGGACGTTGAGCTCTTTTTCCTCAAACGTGCCGGCGGTCTTATAGGCTTCGCCGGTCACGCCGGAAACGGTCTCAACGACCTTTTTGGCGGGCATGCCGAACTCCTTGGCAACATCAGCGATCTTGTATTTAAAATCCATATAGTGTGGTCCTCCTCATCAAAGGTATTTTGCGCACAGCTGTGCAAGGTGTTCGTCGGTCACGCCGAACACGGCGGCGGGCTTGGGGGTAAGCATGGCCAGGTCAGCGCTGGTCAGGGGCATCTGCTCGCAGGCGACGATGCCGTCGCAGGCGTCCTTCATATGGCTGACCGTGCGCTCACTGGCGTCCGAGGTAAGCAGCACCAGGGCCACTTTGCCGCGCAGTGCGTTTTCCTGTACGCGGTCATACCCGTGCAGCAGCTTGCCGGCCTTGCGGCACAGCCCCAGTGCACCCAGCAGCGGGTGCTGATCGTTATTCATGGCTCGCCGCCTCCTTTGCACTTTGCTCCGCACAGGCGATCTCCTCGGTCAGGCGGTCATAGATACCGTCCGGGATGGGGACCTCAAATGTGCGTTCGAGCCGCTTGGCCTTGCGCGCCTTGGCAAGGCAGGCAGCCGAGGGGCACAGATACGCGCCGCGTCCCGGTGCCTTGCCGCGCAGATCAATACTGATCTCGCCCTCGGGGCTGCGCACGACGCGCACCAGTTCGCGCTTGGGGCGCTGGGCATTACAGCCCACGCACCGGCGCACGGGGATCTTTTTTTGCTTTAGCTGCTGCAACTGGCAGACCTCATTTCTAGAGAATAGATAAGAGATAAAAGATAAAAAATATAGTGGACCGCGGCGCTGCACGCCGCTCGAAATTGCTCTGCCGCCGTAGGGGCGCATTCTATATGCGCCCGTGCTGCCTTACGGGAGCGGGCCGGGCGGATATGGAATCCGCCCCTACGGTTTTGGCCCTGCTAAAACTCCACATTTTATATTATCTTTTATCTATTATCTTTTATCTTTATTATTTATTCCTCGTCCTCACCGTAGTAGCCGGACTCGGGGCGGATGTCAATATTATAGCCGGTCAGATGGGCGCACAGGCGCACATTCTGGCCCTTGTTGCCGATAGCCAGGCTCAGCTGGTGGTCGGGCACGGTCACGCGGCAGCTCTTGGTCTCGCCGGGCAGCAGTTCGACCTTGACGACCTTGGCCGGGGACAGGGCCGCGGAGATAAACTCGGTGATGTCCTCGCTCCAGCGGATGACATCGATCTTCTCGCCGTTCAGCTCCTGGACGATCTTCTCGACGCGGACGCCGCGGGCACCGATGCAGGCACCGACGGGATCGACATCGGGGTTCTTGCTCCAGACAGCCAACTTGGTGCGGGCACCGGCCTCACGGGCGATGGCCTTGACCTCAACGGTGCCGTCGTAGATTTCGGGGACCTCCAGCTCAAACATGCGCTTGACCAGGCCGGGATGGGTGCGGCTGATGGTGACGCGGGGGCCGCGGTCCGTTGCCAGGACATCCACGACATAGACCTGCACGGTCTGGCCCTCGGTGAAGGTCTCGCCGGGGACCTGTTCGTTGCGGGGCAGCACAGCGCTGCCGCCCTTGCCCAGATCCAGCACAACGTTGCCGCGCTCGGGGTCGATGGAGACGACGGTGGCGGCGATCAGCTCATGTGCACGGGACTGCATCTCGCTGCACTGCAGGTTGCGCTCACCCTCGCGCAGGCCCTGACGAATGACGTGCTTTGCGGTCTGAGCTGCAATGCGGCCAAATTCCTTGGTCTTGAGGGGCGTGACCATGCGCTGGCCGACCTTGTAGCTCTTGCGGACCTTCTGGGCATCCTCCAGGCTGACCTGGGTGTGGGGGTTCTCGACCTCCTCCACGATGTCACGCAGCAGGCTGGCACGGAACGCGCCGAGCTCGGGGTCAATGTCCACAACGACATTGTCGTCCTCGACCTCGTAGTCCTTCTTGACCGCAATGACGATGGCCGCCTTGATCTTGTCGATCAGGTAGTCCTCGGGCAGGCCGCGCTCCTTTTCCAGTGCAGAAAGGGCCTCAAAAAATTCGTTGTTCGCAGTAGCCATGTTTCTGGTTTCCTCCCAATTATATTTCAAGTACACGCAATACAGTAGTTACAATCGCTCTCTTGCCTTCCCTTTAAAGGGTTTGCCTCCGTAGGGGCCGGACATGTCCGGCCCTGCACAGAAGGGCAAAATCGAGTTTGCGGGAAAGCCGCGGGCCGGGCATGCCCGGCCCCTACAAGCCAGCCCCGCAGATCAAATCAGCCGAACAGATCCTCGTCGTCGCAGAGCTTGACGTAGCCGGCGCTCTTGACGGGGAAGGCGTAGGTCTCCTCCCCGTCGGTCAGGGTCACATTGCCGTCGGCATCCAGCCCCTGCAGGATGCCCGCATAGTCGCGGCGGCCCTGCTCGTCGGGGCGGATCAGATGCGCCGCGCACTTCTGGCCCTTGAGCTGCTCGTAGTGCTCGGGGCGGGTCAGGCGGCGACCCAGGCCCGGGCTGCCGACCTCGAGGTAGTAGCTCTGTTCAATGGGGTCTGCCTCGTCCAGCAGCGGATCAATGGCGCGGGAGACAGCCTCGCAAGTGTCGGTGTCCAGCGGCTCATCGCGGTCGATCAGCACGCGCAGGAACCAGTCCGGGCCTTCCTTTTCAAAGCGGACATCCCACAGGCGCAGGTCCATCCCCTCAACAACGGGGCGGACGAGCGCTTCGACGACCTTGACCGCGCTGCCCTGCTGCGGTTTACCGGGTTTTGCCATAAAAATGCTCCAATCATAAAAAGAAAGCGGACCTTGCGGCCCACTTTCAGTAAAATCATCATCGAACACTAAGACTATACCACATCCGTGCGCAAAATGCAAGCCCCCGCCGGGCAGATTTGCCTTCTAGCGGGCTTTTTCAGCGTGCATTTTTTGCGGAGTTTGGCGAAAACGGCGCACAACGGGCCGCTCGACGCCGTTTTTCCCTATTTCTCATCTTGGATATGCGGCTTGTAGGGGCGGGCATTGCCCGCCCGTGGCAGTGGGCAGCCACCGCAAAGTTCCCGGGCGGATATGGAATCCGCCCCTACGCCGTAGGGGTCGGCGTCCCCGACGACCCGGGAATGCTGCCGCTGCCGCAAAGTTCCGGCGGGCGGGCAAGGCTCGCCCCTACCCTTTCTTTCCGTGCAACCGCTTCGCAATCGGTTTCTCAACACCGTAATAGGCCGCCAACGTTACTGCAATCGCCGCGGTCCAGTACAGCGCGTGGGCCTGCCGCATCCACGCGGTGTCGCCCAGCTGGTTCGGCGGGGTGTCACCGCTCCACGCGGGCAGGTGCAGGTCGTATTTCAGGAAAACCGCCAACATCTGATGCCAGAGGTAGAAGCTGTAGCTCAGCGCCGCGAGCCAGCTCAGCACCCGGCGCACCGGGCGGGGCAGCGTCAGCCCCAGCCCGAAGCAGACGAGCATCGCTGCTGCGGCCAGCGCCAGCGGCATCCGGTTGATGAGCTGGAACTGCTGGTACTCCGCCGCCCACGCCTGCAGCCGCATACAACGGTCAAGCCAGACGAAGGCCGCAACGCCCAGCGCCGTGCAGGCTGCACGCGGGGCGAGCCGTACTGTCCAGCTGCCATGCGCCAGCTCGGCAAAGATGAGCGCCGCCGCCATGCCGACGGCCAGCACCCCGCAGAACGCCGGGAACTGATTAAAAAGCAGCGCGTACTCCCCCGTGCCGTACTGGTGCAGCGCCCACTGGCTGTAGCCCGCCTGCACAAGGCAGAGCGCACCCAGCGTGGGCAGCGGGCGTCTGACACAGAGCGGCGCCAGCAGCGGGAACACAAGGTAAAACAGCGCAAACACCGTCAGCGTCCAGGTCACGCCGTTGAGCCGAGTGGCAAGATAGCTCTGCGGAAACAGCTGCTGGGTCAGCGTCAGGTGCGCGGCCAGGTCGATGCCCAGCGTGCGGCTCCACCCGGCGCGGTGCAGGGCCAACACAAGGCTGAACAGCAGGCTGGCGTAGTAGGCGGGCAGCAGCCGCACGGCGCGGCGGCGGTAGAACGCCGCCGGGCGGGTCAGCGGCAGGGGCCGCCCCTGCGCCGCCGCATTGGCCCAAGGCAGAAACAGGCAGAACGCCGACAGCAGCACAAGCCAGTCTACGCCGACGCTGCCCGCCCGCTGCCAGTGAGCCGGGGCCGCGCCGCTGTACCAGCTCTGCTGCCAGATGTGAAACGCACCGACAGCCCAGGCCGCCAGCACCCGCAGAAGATCTGCCGCCGCCGGGCGGTCTGCGTCAATGGGTGCGGGCGTGCGGCTCAGAACGCCCATTCGCCGTTTTCAAAGATCGTGACTTCTTCCCCGCGCTTCGTGATGCCGGTGACATGGGTATCCGCCGCGCCGATCATGACATCCTCATGGATGGCGGAGTTGTTCAGGCCCTTCTTCATCAGGTCGTCGCGGGTCATGGCAGAGCCGCCCTTGATGTTCGTCGGGTAGCCCGCGCCGAACGCAATGTGGCAGGCAGCGTTCTCATCAAACAGGGTGTTGTAGAACAGCACGCCGCTGCGGTTGATGGGGCTGGAGGCGGGCACGAGGGCGATCTCGCCGATGCGGTTCGAATTCTCGTCGGTGGAGAGCAGCTCGGCCAGCAGGTCGGCATTCTTCTCGGCACCGTGCTCCACGACAACACCGTCCTTGAAGGTGACATGCCAGCCCTCGATCAGCTGGCCGTTGTAGGCGTAGGGCTTCGTGCCGTAGACGATGCCGTTTGTGCGCTCGCGGTGGGGCGCACAGAAAACCTCCTCGGTGGGAACGTTGGCAATGAACTCAATGCCGTCCTCGGTCTTGCTGGACGCGCCCTCCCAGGTGGCGTCGTCGGCCAGGCCGACGGTCAGGTCGGTGCCGTTCGAGCTGGTCATGTGGATGCGGTCCAGCTCCAGCGCGTTCATGCGGTCACGGCGGGCCTTGGTCACGGCGACATGCTTCTGCCACGCGCCGACGGGGTCACCGGTGGAGACGCGGCAGACATCAAAGATCAGCGCCCAGAGCTTTTCAACAGCCTCGTCAAGCGGCAGCTCCGGGAACACCTTGGCGGCCCAGCCCGGAGCGGGCACAGCCGCCACGCACCACTGGACGCGGTCATTCATCGTGTACTCCTGCCAGGGCTTCATAAAGGTACGGCGCGCGAGGTTGACGCGGTTCAGCTTACCCGCATCGAGGCCCGCCAGTGCCTCGGGATCCTCGGCATGGATGGCCAGCGTGCAGCAGCCGTCCGGGTCCTCGGCGTAGTCGAGGTAGCTGCGCAGCTCATAGGGCTTCATGGCAGTCAGGTCCTTTTCGTCGGCCATCTCCATGTTCAGGCGGGTGAGCTTATCGTCCTCCCAGCGGACAACGACGGTCTTGGCCCCGGCCTCATAGCCCGCGCGGACGCAGGCATGGGCGAAGTCGGGCATCGTGACCGGGCAGCGGACGATAAAATTCTGGCGCGGACGCACATTGACGCCCACCTTGACGATAAAATCAGCGTAGAGCTGGAGGTAATGTTGGTTCATTGCGAGTGGCTCCTTTTATAATATATTTGGTTGTATTGTACCATAAAGTGGGCGGTAATGGCAAGGTGACGGCAGCTGCGGATGGTGCGTAGGGCGGGGTGCCCTCACCCCGCCGGGGCGTCACGGACGCCGCCCCCTGCCGGGATGCCGCACGGTAGGGGCCGCACATGTGCGGCCCGCTGCCTTTCCGCAGGAAGCCGCCTGCCTTACACTACCGTGCCGGGCATGCCCGGCCCCTACCGCTCTGTCACTACCAAAAAACAGGCCGCCCGCCCGGGCAGCCTGTCGCAAAGCTTATTTTTCGACCATCATATCCGCGGCCTTGTACAGATCGCCGCAGCTCATGCAGACGACGAGGTCGCCCTTTTTGGCGTTCTGCCTGACCCAAGCGGCGGCACCCTCGAGGCCGTCCACCACGACACTGCCGGGCAGCTTGGCGGCCAGATCCTCGCTCCTGACACTGCCGTCGTCCTTCTCGCGGCCGCCCATGATGGGCAGCAGCACGACCTGATCGGCGGCACGAAGCACCTTGGCGAAGTCGTCCATCAGCATCTTGGTGCGGCTGTAGGTGAACGGCTGATGCACAGCAATGACGCGGTCATAGCCCATCTCCTTGGCCGTCGCCAGCGTGGCGGCCAGCTCGGTGGGATGGTGGGCGTAGTCATCGACGATGACCGCGCCGTTGCACTCGCCCTTGATCTCAAAGCGGCGGCCCGTGCCGTGGAACTGCTCGGCTGCGCGAACGGCGTCCTCGGGCTTGAGGCCCAGCGGGCGCACGCAGCAGCACATGGCCAGCGCATTGTAAATGTTGTGGTAGCCGGGCACGCCCAGCTTGATGTGGGCGAAATGCTCACCGAGTTCAAGGACATCGAACTCAAAGAAGCCGGGCTTGTACTCGCCGATGTTGACGGCGCGGAAACGGGCCTCCTCCTCGATGCCGAAGCTCAGGACCGGACGGTCAATGGAGTTCACGACGTCCATCGTGTTCTTGTCATCCATGTTAAAGACGACGGTGCGGGACAGCAGTGCAAACTTCTGGAACGCCAGCTTGAGCTTGCCCATCGTGCCGTAATATTCCAGATGGTCGTTGTCAATGTTCAGGATGACGCCCACCGCGCAGGTCAAATGCAGGAAGGTCTCGTGGTACTCACAGGCTTCGATGACAACGCTCTGGCCGCTGCCGGCCTTGCCGTAGCCGCCGATCAGGGGCAGCTTGCCACCGATGACCGCCGCCGGGTCCCTGCCCGCCAGCTCCAGCATTGTGGTGATCATGCCGGTGGTCGTCGTCTTGCCGTGGGTGCCTGCCACGCCGATGCTCTGGGCATGGGTACGGCTGATGTAGCCCAGCATGACGCTGCGCTCAACGGCTTTGATGCCGCGGGCGCGGGCGGCCTGCAGCTCGGGGTTATCGTCATGGATGGCGGCGCTGTAGACCACAAGGTCCGCGTTGCCGACGTTGGCGGCGTTATGCCCGATGCAGACGCGCACGCCGAGGGCACGCTCGGCCTCGGTGTTTTTGGTTTCCTCGACGTCAGAGCCGGTGATGGCATAGCCGCGGCTGTGCAGGATCTGGATCAGCGGATAGGTGCCGGAGCCGCCGCAGCCGATGAAATGGATCGTGCGGACGCCTTCGAGCAGCTTGGGGTCATACATACTAAAAACCATAACAGTGGTCACCTCAAAATTTATCCGCTGCCGTAGGGGATGGCACGCGGTATACTTAACTATATTACGGAGTAATTATACTATTTTTCTGCAACAAAATAAACACTTTTTTTGAAATTGCAGCTTGACCGACCAATTTTTGGGTAAAAGGCACAAATTCAGGGAGCCAAAACACAGCAATACGTCGAGGGTGCCGCTTGCGCCGCGGCCTTGGCGGCACAAAAAACTTTTTACGGTACGATAAACGCCGCCCTTGCTCTGTGATTTTTCTGGCTTTTTCCGGTGCCGCCTGTTATAATGAAGAAAACCGCAGGAGGGATGCAGAATGGCAAAGCTGATTTGGGGCATTGACCCGCTGGCCGTGTCACGGCTGGGACGCACGGCGAAAAAGCCGCCGTTCACGAAAAAGGAGCTGGCGCGCATCGGCATTCCGGCGCACAAGATCCCCCGCGTGCAGGAGGAGCTGGCGCGATTGACGGCAGATAAGACCCTGACCCGGGAAGAATTGGGGAGACTGGCGGAGGAAATCAGCTGGCTTTTGCTGTGAGCTTGCCTTCCCCCTCGGGGGAAGCCTTTTTTCGCAAACTGCCCTTGTTCCCTCCCGCAACCTATGCTATAATAAGCGTATCGTGCCAAATTCATCCGGCGCGGTGGGAAAAACGCTTTGTGTGGCAGCCAGCCATGCGGAAGGAGTAACGTAATGAAGAACAGTGAAAAGACCCTTGACATGATCGTGAACCTGTGCAAAAACCGCGGGTTCATCTATCCGGGCAGCGAAATCTACGGCGGCCTGGCCAACAGCTGGGACTACGGCCCTCTGGGTGTCGAGTTCAAAAACAACGTCAAAAAGGCATGGATGAAGAAATTCGTGCAGGAAAGCCCCTACAACGTCGGGCTGGACGCTGCCATCCTGATGAACCCCCAGACCTGGGTGACCACCGGCCACGTGTCCAGCTTCTCGGACCCGCTGCTGGACTGCCGTGCCTGCAAGAGCCGCCACCGCGCGGACAAGCTCATCTCCGAGTGTGAGCAGGGCAAGGGCGTGGACGTCGATGCCATGACCTTTGACGAGATGGACGAGTTCATCTCCACCCACCCCGAGGTCGTCTGCCCCGTCTGCGGCAAGCACGACTTCACCCCCATCCGCAAGTTCAACCTGATGTTCAAGACCGCCATCGGCGTGACCGAGGATTCCTCCTCCACCTGCTATCTGCGTCCCGAGACCGCGCAGGGCATCTTCGTCAACTTTGCGAACATCCAGCGCACGACCCGCCGCAAGCTGCCCTTCGGCGTCTGCCAGGTCGGCAAGGCGTTCCGCAACGAGATCACCCCGGGCAACTTCACCTTCCGTACCCGCGAGTTTGAGCAGATGGAGTGCGAGTTCTTCTGCAAGCCCAACACCGACCTGGAGTGGTTCGCCTACTGGAAGGACTACTGCAAGAACTGGCTGCTGAGCCTTGGCATCAAGGAAGAAAATCTGCGCCTGCGCGACCACGAGCCCGCCGAGCTGGCCTTCTACAGCCGCGCCACCACCGACATCGAGTACGCCTTCCCGTTCACCGACTGGGGCGAGCTGTGGGGCATTGCAGACCGCACCAACTACGACCTGAGCCGTCATCAGGAGGCCTCCGGCAAGAGCCTCGAGTACTTCGACCCCGAGACGAACGAGCATTACATCCCTTACGTCATCGAGCCGTCTCTGGGCTGTGACCGTGTGGCGCTGGCCTTCCTGTGCGAGGCCTACGACGAGCAGCACCTCGTGGACGCCAAGGGTAAGGAGGACGTGCGCACCGTGCTGCACCTGCACCCCTATCTGGCACCGTTCAAGTGCGCCGTGCTGCCCCTGTCCAAGAAGCTGGGCGACAAGGCGATGGAGATCCGCAACGAGCTGGCCAAGGACTTCATGGTCGACTACGACGACGCCGGTTCCATCGGCAAGCGCTACCGCCGTCAGGACGAGATCGGCACCCCGCTGTGCATCACCGTGGACTTCCAGACTGTCGGCGACGACAAGGTCGAGGCCGACGGCTGCGTGACCGTCCGTGACCGTGACACGATGGAGCAGGTCCGTATGCCCATCAGCGAGCTGCGCGACTACGTGGCCAAGAAGGTTGCGTTCTGATTTAGCAGCGTTATAAAGTAAAAAACCTGCCTGCACTGATTGTGCAGGCAGGTTTTTTTTGTTTGTGGAAAACGGTAAACGGCCGGATGTGAGAACCGAACCGGTTTACCCTACCTTCTCCACCGTCACACTGTTGACGGTGACATTTGCGTCGTCCAGCGTGTGGACGGCGGTGCGCCAGTAGTGGAGCATCTCGGTGGCCGTAAACTCAAAGGTCATCTCGTTCGGGTCGATGCCGGTAAAGTCGATGTCCAGCTTGTAGGTCTCCTGATTGATGAGGCCGTACCGGGCGTAAATATAGCTGTGGTCAAAGCCGCTGCCGGTCAGCGTGACGCGGTAGCGCCCGGGGAAAAGCGTCCATTCCTCGGTCATCATCTCGCCGCCGGTGGTCAGGGTCACGCCGTCGCCGCTGATGTCACCGTTGATAACGTCGGAGCGTGTCAGGTTCATCTCACAGCCGGGCGTCTCGGGCACCGGCTCCTCCTCGATGCCGTCGATGGGCTCGACGCTGCCGATCAGGATGCCATTCAGCCGGTAATAGTGCAGGCCGTAACTGTTCCGCGCCAGCTCGTCCTCGTCGATGAAGGCATAGAGCGTGTCAGCGGAAAGCTCGTTCAGCTCGCCCGGCAGCGTGACCGCGGCCAAGTTGCCGTCCATGTGCGCCATGTAGAAGCTGTTCGACGTCCAGCCGTGGTCGGCGGCAAAATCCACCAGGTCCCAGAACTCGTTGTGCTCAAAGTCGAACGTTGCAAAGGCCAGATGGCTGTATTTGCCGCTCGCGGCAATGTCGTCCCACGCGGGGTCCCGCAGCTGGGAGTTATTCTGGTAGAAGCCTGCGGCGTGGAAATAACTCCACTGATTGTACAGCGTCTGCCGCAGCCCCCAGCCCTGCGCTGCCGCACAGACAGCCAGCAGCACAGCGGGGGCGCGGTTGTCCCCTTCCAAAAAGCGCAGAACCAACCCGCAGCCAACGGCAGCCAGCAGCATACCTGCCAACCACGCCAGCCGCGCGCAGGAGGAAAACATTGCCCAGAAGTTCATCAAAAACTGCGGGATGGGCACGGTGAACAGCGTGTGCCCCGCCACGGTGACGGTGTTACCGCCCGCGGCGATAAGGTCGAGCACCAGCACAACAACGCCTGCGATCAGCCAATCCCGGTGCGCGGCAAAAAATGCTTTTGCCTTGCTAAAATGGACTGCCGCGCAGACGAGCGCCAGCACGACGGCCAGCGTTGTGCCAAGGCCCGCATAGACGATCTGCTCCCAGCTGGCAGCGATACCGGGCACGAACAAGTTGACCACATCTGCGCCGCTTAAATATCCGTTGGAGTAGCCCGCAAAGTTGACGGCGAACGCGCCAAGTAAAAACAGCTCGGCCAGCGCGGTCACGCAAAATGCAGCAACAGGCAACATTGCCGCCGCAAAGCCTCGCTTTTGCAGGGCGCGGCGCACCGCGTATCCCACAAGCACAAGACCGACCATCGGCAGATAATAGAGGTGGATGCCTGCGCACAGCAGCCCCATGCCGCCCCAGATAAGGCAGGCGCGGCGGGTCGTGGGCATAAGCTCGTCACTGCGCAGCCAAAGGTAGAGTGCCAGCAGCACAAGCCAGTTGGCGGCCAGCGCCGTGTGGGCAAACATGCGGATCGTAAGCGCCGGGAACAGCACGAGCACGCCCGCGCCCAGCACGCTGCCCCACAGCTTGGCGGTCTGGGCGGGGCTCATGATGATGGCGATGGCGGCCTTGCTCTTGTCGTCCCGGCCAAATGTGGGCTGCACGCCCGCAATGCGGGCAATGACCGCCTGCGCCAGCCCGCCCTGCAGGGCATAGCAGAGCAGCCCCCACCAGCCGAAATACTGGAACCGCGTGGGCAGAATCCCGCCCAGCAGCTTAAAGAACAGCGCCGCCAGCGGCAGAGAGTCCGTGAACAGCACACTGGTGCGGAACGGGTAGACCGCGTTGTAATTCGCGCCGATGTAGGGCAGATGCACCGGGCTGCGGCGGAAAAGCTCCCACCCCAGATAGTGCTGGATCGGGTCGGGGCTGAGGCTGTTCAGGATCCAGTCAACGCTCGTCGGGTCAAGCACCCGCACGCCGTAAACAGCCAGAAAGACCAGCACCCCCAGCAGTGCGCCGGTCAGCGGCCAGCGGTATTTTTTCAATGCTTTCATCTGACTTTCAGCGGACAAAGGTCGTGGACAGCGTGGTGGACCAGCTCTCGCCCTTCTTCAGGATCGCGGCGCAGGGGCGCTGCTCCCAGTCGATGGGGCCGTTTTCCTCGCCGGGCAGGCTGTGCCACGGCTCAATGCAGATAAAGTGCAGCGGCTTCTTGGGCGCGGACCAGATCAGGGTGTACGGGAAGTCGGAGACATCGCAGATGACGCTGCGGCCCGTGTCCTTCTCGATGACAGAAACATGCGCACTGCGCAGGTTGACCATGGCGTGGCTGTCGTTGTCAAACAGGTCGTCGGTCAGTTGGATAGCCTCGACGTTGCGGGCCAGGTAGTAGCTCTGGCCGTTGAGCAGACCGTTGGGCTGAGCACTGACGCAGAGCGGCGACTCGACGCCGTCAAACCGGATCTCGTAGTCCTCGGTGACGTGGCGGTCATCGAAGGGCAGCGCAAAAGCCGGATGGTAGCCGATGCCGAAGCAGAGCTTGTCCTCGACAGGGTTCTCGACGGTCAGCGTGTGGTGGACGGTCTCCCCCTCCAGCATGAAGGTGGAGCGCAGCACGAAGGCATACGGCCACTTGGGCAGCGTCTCGGTGTTCGCGTGCAGCTCAAACTCCAGCAGATTGTCGGCGTGATGGGTCATCGTGTGCTCGACATCGCGGGCAAAGCCGTGCTGACCGCCTGCGTACTCCACACCCTTGGCCAGCATTTTGCCGCCGGTCAGCTTGCCTGTGTACGGAAAAAGAATCGGCGCATGACGTTTCCAGACCGCAGGGTCAGCCTGCCAGAGCAGCTCGGCCCCGGTGGGCTTATGGATGACACTGACCGGCTCGGCACCGTGGGAGTCGACAGTCAGGCGCAGAATGTCGTTTTCAATACTGTATTGCATGGGGAGTCCTCCTTTTTAAATATACAAATTGTATAGTATACAGACTGGAGATGCTAAAAAGCCTTCCCCCGTGGGGGAAGGTGCTGAACGAAGTGAAGCGGATGAGGGGCAAGTGTGCCGCAGCGACTCGTGAACGGGTCGTGTTGGGAAGCCTGGCCCTCCTCAGTCAGCGGGTGGGGCCACTGACAGCTTCCCCCGAGGGGGAAGCCTTTTTGTATCAAAGCGGCAGCAGCTGCAGCAGCATACCCGTCGCAGCGCCGACGGCCCAGAGCAGGCCGGTCATGAAAAGGTTCTGCTTCCAGCTGGGGTTGACGCGCCAGAGCACAGCCAGGCCGACGCCCGCACCGGCAGTCAGGCCGGCGAACAGGCTGCCGAAGCTGATGGCTCCCTGCACGTAGAGCTGGGCCAGCAGCACGCTGACCGCGCAGTTGGGCACCAGGCCGACCAGCGCCGTCAGCATCGGCTGGAAGATGCCCATGCCGGACAGCGCCGCCGTGATGGGCTCCTCGCCGAAGCCCTCAAACAGCAGACTGATGATAAAGCTGAACAGCAGGATGAACACAAAGATTTCCAGCGTGTGGCGCAGTGCCGCCATAAAAATGCTGCTCGATTCCTCATGTTCCTCGTGGCAGTCGACGTCGTCGGCATGGCCCTCGTAGCCGCCGTAGAGGGAGTGCGGCAGAACGTGGCGCAGCGGGATGTCCAGCAGCCAGCCGCCCACGATGGCAAACGCCACCTTGCAGGCCAGCAGCAGCACGAGCGTGACCCACTGGGACGGCTCCGCCGCCAGCAGCGGGATGGCCTCGTCGCTGGTCGCGATGAACACCGCCAGCAGCGTACCGGGCGTGATGACTCGGCTTGCGTACAGGTTGGAGGCCACCGCACTGAAGCCGCACTGCGGCACACAGCCCAGCAGCGCACCGGGGATGAACCCCCACCGCCCGCCGCCTGCGAGGGCCCCCTCGATGCTCTCACCGTGATGGCGTTCGAGCCACTCGATCAGCAGGTAGGCCAGATACAAAAACGGCAGCATTTTCACGCCGTCGATCAATGCGTCCAGAAGTGCGTCTAAAAACAATTCCATGAATACCTCTCTATATAAATGGGTCACTGAAAGCTGCGCAGCAGGCGGACCGCCGGGCGCACAGCCTTATCCGGAATGCGGGCGCGGAACCGCGCCACCGTGCGGGACGAGAACGGCACCGCATCGGTGAAGCTCTCGAACCCCAAAAAATATTGCAGATAGGGGCTTTCCTGCACCAGCGCCACGACCTCGCGGTCCGACGCCGCATAGTGCAGCTGGATGATCCGGCAGCCCAGCGCCACGCGGGCGGGCAGCGCCACCTTGCCGCCGGGGGCAAACAGCGCACTGTAGGCTTTTTCAAAGCCATCCCAGTCGATGGCGTCAGCCAGCCGCACCCAGCGGTTGGCGTTGCACAGCTCGCCGTGGTAGGGCGGCAGATAGTCGTAGATCGACATCTGTTTTTCGCGTGCACGGTACATTGGGGATCCCCTTTCCTAACATCATTCTGTGCTGCCTTATCGCTGCATCAGCGGGAAGAACAGCGTAATGACCAGCCAAGCGGCCTGATACAGCACAATGCCGATCAGCGGCAGCGCGACAATGCCGCCGGTCAGCGTCATCAGCACACCCACCGCGGTGCTGGCCAGCACCGAGAGGGTCAGCGCGTAGGAGGCGTACTTCTCGCCCTGGGCGGCCCCTGCGGCAGCGACCAGGCCGCCGACCAGACTGCGGAAGCTGCCCAGATGCAGCATACTGCCCTCACTCTCGGGCAGCCAGGCCACCGCCGGGGCAACAGCCTCGTGCTCGGCGCCGGACAGCACCTTGACCGAGCCGGTGGGCAGGCCGTAGGCAGTCTCCAGCAGCCGGACATCACAGTTGAAGTCGTCGCAGTCCACAACAAGGTACATTCCCGTGCGGTGCACGAGCTCCAGATCCGCGGCGATCTTGGGGTCGCTCTGGTACGCAATACGGAACATGGCGTACAGCTTGCCCGCCACCGCCATATACACGATGCGGCGCTGGTTCAGCGTGTAGTGCTGCTCATACTCCTGGCTGGGCACCTTGATGCCGTAGTCCATCATCATGGCGCGGTTGCCCAGGATCACGCGCTCCTTGCGGATCCAGCCCATATAGCCCTTGCCGGGCACAGCCTGACGATCCGTGACCTTTTCCAGCAGGCTCTTGCTGGCGACCATGCCGGTAAAGAGCTTGTTCAGCGTCGAGTCCGTATCGGCCAGCATCGAGGCCGCATAGATAATGGCGGTGTCAATGTGCTCCATCTTGACGGGATGGATGTCCCGCAGCGTGACGCACCCCTCCGGGAAGAGCTGGCGCGACGTGGCCTGCACAACATTGATGCGGCCCAGCTGACGGATGTCCCGCCAGCCGGGGATGACCGCGCCGACCTTGTAGGCGCGCTGCTGCATCATGCGGGCCGGCACCGCCGACATCAGCGTACCGGCCAGCGGCGCGGCCAGGCAGAACAGGCTGGTCATGGCCGTGGCCGCCGTGGCTGCGCTTTTGGACGTAATAAGCGTGAACAGGAAGGCCGCCAGACCGCAGCCGCCCAGCAGCCAGACAAACTGCTGCTGGTTCTTATCGCTGGTGCCGTGGGCGGCACTGTTGGTCAGAAAGCTGCGGAAGATCTGGGTCGGGCGGGTGACGAGCACGCAGGGATGCGGCTCGGACAGCCCCTGCGAGATCGCGCGCAGGGCTCCGGCGTCCTTCAGGCGGTAGGCAACGGCGTAGCCATCCTGCCCGCTGACGCTCTCAAAGGCATCGCAGACCGTGGCCGCGTTCAGGGCGTGGCCCGCCGCGTTCATGCAGAGCATCAGCGCTGCCGGACCGGCCAGCATCAGCGTGCCGTCGGTGTAACCGCCGGTGGCCAGAACGGCCAGGCACTGCACCGCAGCACCCAGCGCCGGTAAAATTGAAAGACTGTCCGGCGAGGGGGTCTTGCCCAGTCCCCTGAAGCCGTCCAGAAAAGTCCGCCAGTTGACGGCGCAGCTGACCAGCAGCAGCACAAGCAGCGCCGCCGGGTAGACCATGGGGTCGTTCAGGGCGGCGGGGCGCACCGGCAGCAGTGCCAGCACGATCATGACAAGAGACATCGCACCCGAGACGATGCAGGCAATGCCTGCCCGGGCACGCTTTTTCGCCAGCAGAGCGCGGATCGCCGGGGCGTCCTCGGCACGCTCATACTCGCGGCTGTGGGGCACGGGGATCTCCGCTGTGTCAAACGGGGAGGCGGCGTTGTCCTCAGTCTCGTCGTCGGCGCGGCCCGTCAGGCGGGCAGCGGCCTTTTTGACCTCTGCCGCCGTCGGGATGCGGGCGCGGGTGCGGGTGGCTGCGGGATCATCCGCCAGCGAGTCCGTCAGCCGCGCCGCAGCGCTGTCATAATCGCGCGTGTCCCCTGCCGGCTGCTGCGTGTTGATGGCCGCTGCGATGCCGTTGACAAAGGAGGCCGTATCCGGCGCGGCGGAGGCCTGTTGGTTCAGGTTCTGGGTGTAGCCGCTGTGGGTGGGCTGCGCCGGGGCCGGGTCCAGCCTTTGGGTAAAGCCGGTGTGGGCAGGCGCGGGGGCCTGACTGCCCGCGTTGGCCGGACTGCCGGGCGCAGGTGCGGCGGGCATATCGATGCGCTGCGTAAAGCCGCTGTGCGCCGGGGCGGACGGGGCCGTCCCGGAGGCACTGTTTTGGGTATAGCCGGAATGCTCCGGGGCCGTCGGCGTCAGGTGGATGTTCCCGGTCAGCGTGTTGACCAGCGTGTCCACGTCGTCCCACTGGCGGGGCACGGGCCACTGGTCGGTGCCGTCGTGCTTCGCCCAGGAGGGCTCATCAACGGCAGCCGACTCGTCATAGGCATCCGCCGGGGGGGGCGTCTGCACGGGCGTGGGAGCCGGGCGGCGCTGCGGGCGCACGGCGTTGTAGGCGGCCATAAAGTCCTGCGTGCTGTCCACGGGGACGGCGTCCAGCCCGCCGATCTGCATCGTGTAGCCGGTGGACATCTGGCTGCGGGGCGTCTCGATGGGTTCGCCCACAGGCTCCCCGCTGCGCTGCGGCACAGGCTGCGGCGGCGGGGCCTTCTGGATCTTCTGGCCGGGGGTGAACTCCACGGTGTTCTTCTTTTTGCGGTAGATCGTACCGGTCATGCCGGAGGGCGACGGCGCGGACGGGTGGTTTTTGGCATAGCCCACCGTGCCCTGGATGATCTCCACGGTATGGCCGCTCTCCTCCGCGGCGCGGCGGGCCGGGCGGGTGTACTTGCTGCGCCAGACCTCCTGCGTGGAGGTTTCCTCCTGTGCCGGCGGCACGGGCGGCTCCTGCTGCACAGGCACAGCTGCCGCAGAGGGCGTCTGCACAGGCTGCTGCGGAGGCACGGCAGCTCCCGGGCGGTACGGGGAAGGCTCCTCGGCGCGCTCCTCGGGAATCATCAGCTCCTCGGTCTCCTCCTCGCGGTCAAACAGGCTGCCGAAGAAGCCGTGCTTTTTCGCAGCGCGGGCGGGCTGGGCCGGGGTCGGCTCAAGCTCGGCATCGGGATAGTACTCCTCCTCGGGCTCCGCCTGCCCGACGGCTCTGCCGCCGCCCATCGTGACGTTGATAGGCTCAAAGGCACCCGTATCCTCGGCGTGCTTTAAGCCGAACAGGCTGCGTTTCTTCTTGCCGGGCTCGTGCAGGCGTCCGTTTTCATCGGGCACGACGGCCACCGAGGTGCCGAAGAATCGCTTGAACTCGTTCTTGCCCTGGTCCAGCGACTCGGCATCGCCGCCGGGGGCCATCTTACCGAGAAAGCCCTTGATGATGCCGGTGCCGGTGGTGTCCCCGCTGAAGGTCTGCGTGCCGGTCTTGTCCACCGTCGGCAGCGGCTGCTCCGGCGGGCGGGTCGTCCGTGCGTCGGGCTGCACCGGCTGCGGGTCAGGCTGCTGCGCCGGGGTATACGGGCGCGGCTGTGCCGGGGCGGGCGCAGGCTGCGACACCGGCTTTTGCAGCAGGTCGTCCAGCGCGTCTCCCTCCGGGAAGGCGAGTTTGTCCTCGGGCAGCGGCTCGTCAGGCAGCGATAAAATGCCGACGCTGCGCAGGATCTCATCGACCTGGTGGTCGGTGACGCTGTCCCGCAGACCGGCCTGCGCCTGCTGCATATTCAGTTCTTCCAGGATCCGGTCAACCGAATCATTGGTACGTTTGCTTGGCATGTTGATTCCTCTTTAGTAAAAGGACGGCTTTCCTGCCCCGCTCTCCGGGGGGCAGGTGGAATTTAGGCAATACCGCATAATTCTAAGTGCCGATACGGCGAGCGAGGTGCGGCAGCTGCTAAGCCAAAAGCGCAGATAAT
>PPYF01424774.1_pt1 | contig 23783 bp, 26 predicted proteins | sample 1559871 | NCBI WGS metagenome assembly PPYF01 (sample SAMN08240021, study PRJNA423297) | Human gut metagenome, whole genome shotgun sequencing project. | reverse complement strand
AATCATTTTTGTTAAAGGTTACGGCGCAAAGATATGGCGGCTAACAACTTATGTCAAGGCGGAAAATAGAATGGTTACATTTTATTATTATATTTTCCATTATATCATTCGTCTCATTTAGCCCCGCTTTAATGCCTTTTAGGAAAAAGTTCCTCTCTTCTTTTGGTAGAATCTTCGTCGATATTAAGAATGCATATTGAGTCCATTTATCAAGAGTATTATAACTTTCTTTTAATGTAGATATCCAACCCGAAAGCTCAACATTATTTGCACTTGCTAATAAAATTTTTCGTTGTTCCTCTTTCGTTGCTTTTTTATATCGCTTTATCAAATTTTGAGTATGGTTTAGTTTGGGGTTTCGGATAAAAAGATTCAACAAGGTAATTTTGAAATATTCAATATTTGCAATCGAAGAATGATCCAACAAACTTAATATATTCTCTCCTACATCTTTCCAGTCAGAAATGTAATTCTCGGCGCAAGAATTTATATATAAACAAACATCATTTAGCGCAGGGATTAATCTATCAATATTATCAATTGAAAACTCAACGGCATGCGGTAATCCTACTTGACTTAGCCTTCTATAAAACCAACGGATTCTACTGAAATTTGGCTCCTTAGCATCCAAGTATTCCTCAAGTAAAGATACGACATTGTCCTCTGACAAAATAGATAAATGCTCATCAGTTATATCAGATAACTTAATTCTTGTATAAGCATTTCCTCCAGAGTAAGTGCGAATTACGTCAAGTATGATTTTTTCTTTTTCATTGATAGGGTTGTCCAAAAGCATATCTTGGGTATGATTATAGAAATCAACAATATCATAAATCTTAGTTTTTTCTCTTTGCAAAACAAGTCTTTGCTGCTTGTCTAAAGTATCAGCAATATCATATAAAATACTTTTAGCCTCTAATTCACTATTACAGAAAACAACAATATCATCAACATATCTGATAAATCTATATCCTTTAGCTTTAAGCGTATTATCAAATGGGATTAAAGACATTTCTGCTATTAAGTGAGTAGCATGGGGGCCAATCGGAATACCTCTTGACATTTTAGCAGTAACAAGCTCCAATAATGCCATTATTTGCTTCTTTATTTGGTTTGGCAAACCGCTTTCTATCAATTGATTTTCGATTATATGATGATATATTTGATTGTAAAAATCGGAAATATCACAATACAAAACATAAGGGTAGTTATCATCTATTTCATCTTCATCAATGAGGCAATAACGTTTACATCTATTCCAAAATTCATACCAAGAATTATTCGTTGAATATAAAGCCCCATTCGCATTTGGTGAAAATCGGTAGCTTATTGCATTATCAATTCTTCTATTTTCGATATTTTGCCCATATTCATGGATTATAGATAATAAAATTATATTATCTATCGGATTCAATTGGGTTGCTAATCTATAAGAAATTTCATCTTTAGGAATTAAGAATCTCCTATGACTATTCCATTTATAATTTGAAACATCTATATTGAGACATGCAGATACGACATCTTCTTTCATTTCTGCAATAATATCAATTTCTATGGGCTTAGGATACAAATCGGTATCACTTTCTCGCAACAAATGATTTATTGCCCATCTGATAGAATCTTCTTTTAATTTCATATATTCATTCTTTAATTACAAAGCTTAGCTATAAATTAAAATCATCGAAATAATAATTAAATCGGTGTCGGAGCGACTTCGGGATACTCGATAAATCGTTTACAGACCATGTCTTTTTCAATAAGCTTATTGTCAATGCTTTTGCAGAAGTTAAAAATAGTAGTAATAGCATTATTGGTTAGGTCGTAATTCAATGCAATTTTATCGCCTTTCTTTATTGTTACAAGACCGTTGTTCATCTCCTTGAAAACATTATCCGCCTTAGATTCATCATGAATTATTGAATGTCTTATTTGCAGATAAATCAATGCCTTATTCTTTAAATCTTCATCAATATCAATCTTAGTATACGATATTATCTTGTTCAATAAGGTTGGGGTACTTCTTTCATTTTCTAATCTTCTATAAATTTTCTTTGACATTTCTTTTATTACTACATCGAAAGACCCCGCTTTTAAGATATCATCAAAAGGAAGAGTATTATCTTTATTACCTGCAATACTATTTAGCAAAGGCATTGGATCGGTTCGAACAAATTCTTCAATGATATTAGTGACATAGTTAGCAAAGTATCTGTACAAATCAATAATGGCTTGTTCATTTAGTTTAATTCTTGATGAAGTAAAAGTCCTACTTATATCAATATTTTCACAAGGTACATTTAATTGAGGGTGCTTATTTTCATCCGTATTTAGAGCTTTCCCGATTGTATAACTTTTATTTTTATTATTCCCGCAAATCGTTTGACTTATCTTCAAAGAAGCATCCAATAACTGAAGATGCAATTTTAGATTACGGACTTTTCCATCGAAAATTTGCCACGCCTTAGTTTCTGGAAAGGTTTTCTTTTTTTTGCCCATGGTAATTATTTAAGGATTAGACGCAAAGATAGATATAATACTGAAATATACTTCATTCCGACTTAATTTATATTCCACTCAATCACTAAAAAATTCTCTTCCGTCAATCCGTTTTTCAATCCTGCTTCGAGCCAATTAATTTGCGTTTGGCGAATAGAATCTTTCTTTTGCCTTTTTGATTCGGCAAAGATAATCTTGTCATCCTTCCAAGCTACAACATCCCAACAACCTGAAAAGGAATTATCATTCAACAAAGCGACTTTATTCAGCAAATCCATCACCCAAATTTCGTTTATCGGACAATTTTCTTGATTAATCAGCTTGTCATCTTTCCATTCTTTCAGAAAAAGCGGATTTTGCTTACCTCTTCCATAAGTACAAACCCAACGAGCTTCCCACCCTTCTTTTGCAAATAAATCAACTATTGCAAGTTCTGCAAAAGTCGATTTGCTATCAACATTTATCAAGGTCTTTCCTCCAAAAGTATTTTGGATAGCCTTGCCAGTCCATTTCTCAAAGGAAACATTGCTTTTGGGTATTTGATATTTCTCCTCCTCGATCTCAAATATTTCGATAGAATTTGAGATAAGCGATTTCGGGTATTCTATTTTATTCATCTATCACTTTGTATTCTGCTCTTATTTTCGATTTACAGCATTTTTCATATCGAAAGCGAAGCCGATAAGCCCACGAGGGCGAAAAGCGAAATTTCAACACGAAAACGACTTGAGCGAAAATTTGCGTCAAAATATACTTCGTAAACCTACCTTCTAAGGCTTCGTTTCACTCAGCCTTAGAAATATGCCCAACCTCCAATAAATTAGATGCCCTATAAAGCCAGCTTCACATTTCGGTACTCCTACTTTCGATTACAGAGATAAAAGCTCAACGAAGTGCAAACAATATACTGTACCATCATTTTATAAGTCTTTGCGTTTAGATTTTCACAGAAGTATTATATTATCTGGGTAGACCTTTGTTATTCAACTCCAATTATAGAAACTTATCTTTGCGATTCTCTGCGGTTCTTAGTTATTCGATTGCGTTTAGAAGCAAATAATAACGATACGCAAACGGATAGTTTATTAGTTTGGGAGAACTGTACATCCTCAATAGTATTTCTATTTGTCTCTGTCAGTGATTATTTATTAATCGTAATATGACAATTTATATTTTGGAACTGCGAAATCGAAAAACCGAAAATTTGCGTCAAAGTATATAATACTCTTTTATATTGTCTATGTACTTACTTCTTCTGCTTATTAAGTAGAGAAATACCCCATAAATTTCGTATTAATATGGGTAAATCAAGGTTAATCTGCTTACTTTTTCCGATTAGGTATTTTGCGACATCCACTCTTAGGTTGTATTTGTTATAGATTTTCTTGTCATAATACTTATCCAAAATCTCGCAGATAGAAGTGAAAGCCTTGCTTTTTGCACTCTTTGTACTTTTTAAAGTAGAGGCGTTTGACATATATGAATCCTGGTAAGCATCTACAAAATCAAAAAATCCTAAGTCTTCCAATCCGAATACGATTTCTTTTTCTTTTTCAGAAAGTTCAGCTTCATTATACTTCAAACTATTATAAACGACAATACGACTAATCTCTTTTGTCCAAAAATTATATAATTCAGAATAGCAGTTTATTAAATCTCCTATTGTTCTGATATGATCCATTCCTCTATTTTTAAAAGCTCTATGAGTTTTTAAGGTAAATTCTATCCGTAAGTGATGAATTCCTTTCACCTTTAATTTATCGAATGACTTCTTTTTGAGGATTCTTTTTTCTTCTGAGAACGTATGAGCCGCAATTTCATCATCTTTCACATAGAGCTTGAGAAGTCTGTCAGCTCCATTAAAATAAAGTGTACCTTTTTCAATATAATCATCAATTCTTTTATAATGAGCGTAATCAACAATCATAGGTAAAATATCAATAGCTTGAATTCGGGTTCTGATATTTGCCCCTACTTCACATTGCGTAAATTTTGCTCGTTTTAATTCTTCAAAAGGAATATTTAAGTCATTTGCTATGCCTTTCAAAGTCTGAATAAATTTGCTTTGCGGCATATCTAATAGGGTCACTCTATTGTAACTCCTTTTACGAAGACTCCCCGTCAAGGTTACAGTCTTAGTGTCTTTATTATAGCTAACTTTTAGATAATGCTTCTCCGAACCACTATTGTTATACAGTCGAAAATTATCATAATCATATTTTTCATTATCAGGATTCTTTATAAGTTTTCGAGGTTTGACTTTGCGACATTTCTTATTCAAGTCTCCCGAAAAATTGCTCAAAATGATTTTTATATTATCTACCATACTATCTTCGGATTATAAGCCCCAAAGATACAAATTATAGAGCTACTAACCTCTCAAGCATCACTTTATAATAAGAATCTGCGTATAAATCATTCCAAACGTCTCCGATAAATATATTTAGGCAGTCATCTATCTTTTCGAGGTCGGGGCGATTTACGCTTGAGAACATTATTTTTTCGTCCGAACTGAATGAATTCAACTTGTCTATTTTCTTGCTAACCAAATTTATATCGGTAGTATTTGAAACTTGGGCGGCAACTGTCTTATTATGGCTATTTGCCCCCAATATATCAACATCGGCATAATTTCCTCCTGTCCTAATTATTTGATAGCAGATTTGATACGATTCATTTGCGAATCGTGAACGTAACCATTCAGTACACATTACTTCAATCGCTGAATCAGTCATTAAAGATAAATCTAACGGATATTTAACTCCGTAATAAATGCTGTAGATAGCACTTTTTCTCTGGTTTACAGCACTAATGGTTACTTGTTGCGGTATTATACTCTTTATAATCGGATAAGTTTTTAAATCAATGCTCTCAAATTCTTCGCTCCAATTCGGAGTACAATAAACGCTTTTCATCTTTAAGCAATATAAAGTAAATCCGTCTCCTTTCTTGCAAAACATTTCTGAATCCTTCTTTATCAATCCTATTTTCGGATACTTCCCAAGAAAGGAAGCTATAACAATAACATCTTGCTCTTTAACCAAATCAACAAGACTTACAAAACGCTGAATATAGGGCAACTTGTTATTATACGGAGGATTATTGCCGTTTATCAAAGCATCAAAATATTCTTGGTCTTCCGTTTGTTCATCTTGAATACAAATAGAAACAATATTATTCTCATACAAATATTCCAACTCGGAAGCTGATTTTTCGGTGTAGTTACAACGTACCAAATAGATAGGCTCCTCAAATAGCGGTTCATCCAGCCAAAGAACTCGGATTATCTTTTCCGCAAACTCAAATAGCCGTTCTTTTCTAAGCTCTGCATTTGCTTTCAATAATTCGTGGTCTTCAATGGGAAGGTATTTCTTAATAAAGACATTTGCTATTTGCGTTGCCGGCATTTGCAAGGAAGGCAGCCAATATCGGATATTATTATTCCGAATATCGGGAATCAAAACATCTTTGAACCAAGAATATAACTCAACATATTTCCATTGAGGTTGAGAACTTTCTCTTTCGTCTTTATCTTGTAATTGCTTACTTATATCTTTCCCAAAATCAATGCCTATAACAGAGCTTAGAACGAAATAATCTTGGGAGTTTTCAATATACGCAATCAATAAATCTCTGATAGCGAACCTTTCTTTTATCGCAATAACAAAAGCGTTTGTCGCATCTTGAAGTCTCTTTGGCTCGTTTTCTTCATCATAGAAATTTTTTATCAGTTTTTTGACTTTGGGCGAATAAGAGCCACTTTCAAGTACTTCATCTAAGATTGTACGAGAATACAAATTGAGGGTGTCAATTATTTCATTCTTTCTAACCTTATCCGTTGCCGCATCTTTTCCTTGCAAATAATCATCTACCACCTCTTTTAGGCTATAATCTGCGTATATAATCTTCGCAAGAACTTCTATTCTCGTTTCTACTCCAACTTGGTTTGCCTCATTGGAATAAGCCTGGAATAAGGCTTTGGGCTTAATTGTTATGCCTAACTCTTCAAAAGGATTTTTTTTCATATCGCTGCTATTGTTCAATTAGATATAAATTTCAAATTGGACAAATATAGCAACAATTAACAAGAAAACCGCATATATGCGAACGTTATTTATGCGGTTACATAGATGCGGAGTTAGACGTAAATTCGCATAAAATATGATTAGTAAGAAGTCTCAAATATCGGAAGATAGCCGTTTGGCTGCAATAGGCAATCGCATTCGCACTCTAAGGAAGGCGAATACAAATCTTAGTGCCGAAGATTTTGCCAATGAAAAAGGATTTGACCGTGTTCAATACTCCCGAATTGAGAACGGAGCCAACATTACAATGAAAACGCTTCTAAAGGTCGTAGATGCTCATGATATGACAATGGAAGAGTTCTTCCGTGACCTGATATAGAAAATTACCCACGCATCAATTTTAGATATTCTTCATCTTTCAGTAATCTTTCCCTTCTTTTTTCTTCGGTTTCTCCAATACAAGAAAGCAATATTATGCTAATAAGCGGAGTCAAGCAAAGAGAGAAATATATCCAATAAAAAGTGCTTCTTCCATTTTTGCAAGCCATTTCATAGACATAATAGAATAGTATCAAGGCGTTTGCAATGATTGCTATTATTACCAAGACCGCTAAAAAACCGATGGAGTTGAATTCAGTTTGCATAGTAGTATTATTTTTTCTTTATTGCTTTCTTTTCCTTAATAACGTCTTTTATCTGAAATAATGGGAGCTGATTGGCGGCATACGCTGCGGAAGCGGAATCCCACAGAGTATAATATTCTTCGGTAGTTCTTGAACTTCCATGCCCCATATACCCTTTTAGTATTTGCAAATCAGTTCCTTGTAGAATTGCAAGCGTAGCAAACGTTCTTCGGGAGGAATGATAGGTCAGATATTTTTCAATTCCGATTTGTTCTGCCAATTCTCTCAATATCTCGTTTATATCTCCCTTTACTTCCAAAAAGATATTATTTTCAAGCTCAACATTATTAATATCATTTTCCGTTGCCAATTCTAATATTTTCCCAGCCAACTCAAATACAGGAACGGCTAATTTTCTCTTTTTCCTTGCCCGATTCTTTATTGCCTCTTTAACAAAGGTATTTTTCTCAAAGTCAATATTTTTCCATTTAATATCTACTACATCGCTTATTCGGAAGCCTGTAAAGCAGGAAAATAAATACATAATCAAAACTCGATATTCTGGCGTACCAATCTTTATTTTGCGAATAAGTTTATACATTTTATCCAACTCATCAAAATCTAAAAAAGTTCCGTTTGGTTCAAGTTTGGGAACCACAACATCTCCCCTCCGAAAAGGATTTTCAATTTCAATTCTTTGCCGCTGCTCAATGAAATTTATAACGGCTCTGACGTGTCTTAATCTATTATATCGACTTCCTTTGACATCGCCATCTCCCGATTCATTTCCTCTCTTTATTAGGAAATCATCAAAAGCATTAATGAGTTTTGCGTTTATCTCTCGTACCTTAATTTCTTCTCGAAAGGATTTTAACGCTCGGAGGGTAGTCATATAGGATTTGAAAGTACCTTCGGACATACTCCCCTTCTTTTCTTGCATCACAAGGTATTTATTGAAAAAGTGGCAGAAAGAAGCGTTTCTTGATTCATCTACATTCTCGTTTTCAACGATTTTCCTTAACAAGTCAATCGTTATCTCTTCCTCATTGATAACGGCTTTATTTACAGCTTTTTTTATTCGGCTAAATTCATTGTCAATGATTATAGCCAATTCCGTATTGTATGGGCGTTTATTTTCATTGTCCCATTCTTCTTCGGAAAATCGAAACGCTTTGCCTCTTTTTCCAAAAGAAAATTTAACCTCTTTGCCGTTAATTCTTGGAAATCTAATCCATAGAGGCTTTTTGTCACTCCCTTTTTTATTGTCAGTCTTTAGAAATAAAGTCGGAGTAGGAACATATACGCTCATAATAATACAATTTTTACGCTAAGATAAATATTTCACGCTAATCCATTGCTATTTATTAAGAAAACGTATGAATTCCCCTTGCCGATTCTCTTGCTATTGACAAATCGTATTTCAAATATCGCTGGGTCATGTTTACCGATTTATGTCCTAAGTATTTTGAGATTTTGTAAATGTCCACTCCATCCACTACAAGTAGGGTCGCAAACGTATGGCGTGAGGAATGGTAGGTAATATGCTTATTTATCCCTGCAAGTTTTGAATGTTTACGGAGCGTTTGATTAACGGTCGGCTCCGCATAATTATAGAATACCCTTGTATCGCTATTTAGCAAAGCTCCGTTCTTTGACCATTCCATTAATATATCACGAGCCATCGGAAACAATGGAGTAATAACATCAGTTTTGGTTTTTATCATCGTTTTTCGGACAATACTATTCTCAAAGTCTATATCTTTCCAAATCAATGTCATAGCATCGGAGAATCGCAATCCACAAAAGCAAGAGAACTGATACATTTTTAGAATCTGATACTCCTTTGAGTTTTTGTCGAATTGTTCGGTATATTCTATTAAAGTATTAAGCTCCGTTTTATCCAAATATATTTCTTTTGCTTCGGAGCTGGGAATCTTAAACCATTTGTAAGGATTGTCAATTGAAAGGTTGCGTTTCTGCATATCCAAAATAACGGTTCTTAGATTTTTATGCTTTGGATTACGTCCACCTGCTGAATTTCCGTTTACTTCTCGCATATGGTCATCGAACTTTTCAATAAAAGGCAAGGATATATCTGAAATCCGTATATTTTCTTTGAACTCCTTCAGGACATTGTAAGTAGTCATATACACCCGAATAGTCTCTGGGTTAAGACCCTCTTTGCGTTTACGTTCTACAAATTCAAGATAGTAGTCGTATAATGAACCGTTTTCGGGCTTTACTTTTTTCTTACCTGAATAGAACTCTTTTACCACGTCTATGGTCAATTCCTGCCCTTCTATAAGGATTCTATGTATATAAAGCTCTAATTCCATTACCTTCCGATTTAAGAGGATTAGCAATGCCTTATCCTTTGGCTCCTTTTTCTTATCATCCCATTGCTCTTTCCGCACATCTAATTGAGCGGATACTTTGGTTTCTTTGATTCCAACCCGAATACGAATATATATTGGATACTTGCCATTTTTCTTTATGGGCTTATCTTTCCTTATAGAACTTATGATTGAATATTCTGCCATTTTCAAAACAATTTATTAACTCGCATGGGCTAAGTTAGTTGGCAGCTTGGAGACGGCAAAATATTTTTTGGGAAAGTTTTTATTTCTGAAAAATATACTATCTTTGCCATTAACTCCAAATTGGATTAGCTTAGTTCTTTGTTTTATGTCAGTATCTTTAAGTTGCCCACCGCCTACCTTTTTTCAGTTTGCCTTGGGAACAATATCAAGTTTCGGCTTTATTGACAACTTAAAAAAATACGATATGGAAAATAATATTTTGCAGTGGGTAGGAGCCAACGTGGGTAGTCTCATGCAATTTAAAGAATCAGACAAATACATTGAAGGAAATAATCATAGTTGGCAAGGTTCGATTCCTTCCTACCCACCACAAAGTAAAGCAGACTTTGGTCTGCTTTCTTTTTAAGAAATTACAGGGGCGCAAAAGGGGGCGCCGTTTTTCGATATAGAGCAAAGCTTTTAATTTACTGGGTTTTCTCGGAATTAGCAAGGCTCTAAATTTGAATACTATAAATCACAAATATCTCATTGTTAAGTATATAGGTAGTTCGCCAGGAACCTCAACTATCACTTTAAAGCCCTTGAAAGTCAAGCACTTTCGAGGGCTTATTTTTTACGGAGACCGTTTCGGGGACCACTTGAAAATTCGAGAATATTTTCCAATATATCTTTTGATTATTTTTAGGATTCAGTTTACAGCAGAAGCACAAATGATTTAAAGTGATTTGCCATTCAAGAATCTCGTAGTCCTTAAGTGCTCTTTCTATTATATGTGATTTATATGAAGAAATATAGATTGAGGGGATTGTGTACCCCCTCTTCTATGGAAGACCAGCTAAGAGACCATAACTAATGTGGTTTAATTGGGTGCTATAATTAAGTAGCCTGCCAAATCTTCCGGTTCATCATTCTTGGGTGTATCATTAATAATATCCCACACTAATGTTTTACCTACAATTGATTGTATAAAGCTAGCAAGGTTATATATATCCTCTAATTCTAATTTGCAGTCTATATTCCCAATAAATAGTAATTTACACTCTTTGTTTGCTTCCAGTTTGATAGAGTTACTAATTAATTGGCGAATAACCTCAATAGACAAATCAGAGAAGTTTAGTGACAAGATTATACTTTCACTATCTCTAATAACCTTAAACTTAAAAGACTTTACTCTCATTGTAGTTTTCTTTCTAATGGATTATGTTATCAGCTATGTTATCAAAACGTGCAAATTGACTGGAAAATTTTAATAAAGTATTTCCCGTCTTTCCATTACGATTTTTAGCAACTATGATTTCAGCCATACCGTGCAAATCATTTTCTTTTTCATCTTGGTATATTTTGTAATATTCGGGACGATGGATAAAGCAAATCATATCTGCATCTTGCTCAATAGTTCTGGATTCTCGTAGATCACTTAATTGAGGACGTTTTCCCTCAATGCCTTCACGTGATTCTTTACCACGATTTAACTGTGAGAAAGCTATAATAGGAATATTCAATTCTATAGCCAATGCTTTGAGCGAACGAGTAATTACGCTAACCTCTTCTTCACGATTACTATAACTCATGCCACTTGTATTCATCAGTTGGAGATAGTCAATGATAATTAGCTTAACTTGATGTTCTCGTACAAGGCGAGATGCCTTAGTGCGAAGTTCTTGTATAGATAACGCTGGTGTATCATCCAGAAAGATAGGTGCATCTTCTATAATTTTTTCTGCATCATCCAATAAGGCTTGTTCTTTCTCACTATACAATTCTGCATGATTTATTTCCACGTTGCTTACATTTGATAAAAAACGATTCATGAATTGAACAGTGGACATTTCGAGGCTAAAGTAAGCAATAGGGGTTCTATTAAGGATGGCGATATTTCTCACCAAGGATATTGCCAATGCTGTTTTTCCCATTGCTGGGCGTCCACCAATCACAATTAATTCTCCTTTTTTCCATCCGAATGTAATTTTATCCAATTCAGTGAAACCGGATTGTATGGCTCTCTCACCTACATACTCATATTTGAATATACCCAATTTTTTCATATTCTTTTTCTTATTTAGTCTTAGTGTGAGCAAAGTAACTAAGACATATACGTCATTTTACGACGTAACTCTCGAAAAAAAGAAACCGCTACAACTTGACATTATAGCGGTTCTTGTTCGTAGTTAGTATGTAATACTTTGATTTATATTTCATTACATGAGAACAAATGTTTTTTATTCCACATCATTATTCAAGAAAATATCCAATTTAGCTTCGGAAGTCTCTGCTTTTTTGAATAATTTCTCAATAGGAGTAATTTTCTTGCTATACCATTTCCTCATTTTGGAACTAACAGTTGCATACTGTTGGAGTATAGCCAACGTCTCGCTCAAGTTTTTACCCTCCAAGCTTAAAGTAAGGTATTCAGTTGTTGCAAGATATGCATTGTAAGCATTCTTGTGTATTTTGGGCACATTATCTTTATACCCTTGTTGACCTCTATAATAAGTGTAAGAACATTCCACGCATTGTAAGTCGTCAGAAATCTGTTCTACCATTTTTTTCATCATAGATAAAGTATCATACTTCTGCATGAAGTCTCGACTGATTTTATCAATGTATTCACTTATCAATTTTACCGATTTATAATATTTTCCATCATTTTTTTTAATCCCTCTTTCCGTGTATTCATTGCGTAGACGAATAACATCATCTAATTCTTTTTTATGCGTTTCGACCGCAGTCTCTAAAGCCGAGGATTTTCCACTACTCTCATATGCTCCTTTTCTACAATATACTACGTCAGGACGAACAAACTCCATTTCTTTTATATTCATGGAAACTTTTGTAGGGAGAATTTCTTGCAGCTTGTTATATAAAGAATCATACTGAAGTTCTAATAGCTTTTCTTTTCTTAATTGCTCCACATCATTTCCATTTTGATCTACTATCTTCTTAGAATATACTTCGTTATCTTTATATAAAGATACCTCATAATATTCATTTCCTGCTTCTCTCAGAACTTTTATAGATTTGGTTAAAGCACCATTATCATAACATTCTATCACATCTGTGCTTAGGTTCTCTTTTTGTGTGATAGTTTTGCCATCTTCCGCATAAAACGAAATGATATTATCATCTAGTTTCTCAATTAATATGCCCGTTTCGCTATATCTGGTATACTGAATTGGAGTTGTTATATTTCCATAGTTTCCTGGTGTCACTTGAAGTATTCCTTTGTATTCTATTTGTCCGTTTTGAAACCAGTTTGTGTTATATTGTTTGTCATCTACTAATTTTGCATGGCTTTTTTTTTGCCCTCTATTTTTGGCATCCGTGTAGTAGGATGTTTTCTCTATCATTTCATCTTCCTTATATATACATTCTTCCAAAAGATAGTGCCCACTACTTCCCAAATTATAATTCTTTTCCACTCCGCTCTTTTTCCCATTTAGATAGTTTGTGGATTTAGAAATATATTTTTCGGGTGTTCCGAAATATTCGATACATAATCCATGTAAAGCTCCATGATTGTAGTTTGCGGAGATTAGTAACATTCCATTCCTGTCGTATTCCTTATAGGAACCATGTCTTGTTCCAGTACCCGCAATTACAGTAAAAGACTCATGTAAACGGGAATTCCCCCAATCCCAATAAGTTTTTTTAGTCACAAGATTCTGCGCACTAGCTATATCAACTGATGATATTATAATGCAAATAAAAAATAAAGGTGATTATTTACGACAATACCCTAACTAACTTTGCTAATAATACCGTTCAGAACAAGAGTTTTGGGCGGTATTTCTATATACACAGATAACTGTTTTCCCAAGCAACTTTTCTCACCAGAGTTATATATAGCAAGAACTATAAACTTTGGTAAGATGAATATCGGTAAATTCAACTCCTTATATGACCTCTTGGAAGCATTCCCTACGGAGGAAAGCTGCATCAAGTATCTGGAACAGCTACGCTGGGCAAACGGTATTCCCGTTTCTCCTTATGACCCAACGTCCAAAGTATATAACCGTGGCGATGGAATGTACCGTTGTAAAAATACGGGCAAGAACTTTAACGTCAGAATAGGAACGATGTTTGAAGGCTCTAAATTACCATTGAGAAAATGGTTCGTGGCTATCTATGAAATAACATCCCGCAAGAAAGGTATTTCATCAATCGAATTATCCAAAAGAATATCCGTGACCTATAAAACTGCGTGGTTTATGAATCAGCGTATTCGTGAATGCTTCGGTATCGTCATGGAAGAGAAACTTGACGGAGAAGTAGAACTTGATGAAACTTTCGTGGGCGGTAAGAATAAAAATCGGCACTATAACAAGAAAGTAAAGAAATGCCAAGGTAGGAGCTTCAAAGATAAAGTTCCCGTTATGGGTATGCTTCAGCGTGGCGGTAAGGTGGTTTGTAAAGTAGTCCGTGACACTTCCTATAAATCGTTGACAGTTCCTATTCTCAAAACCGTAAAACGCACGGCAACGTTATTCTCAGATGAGTGGTGTGGATACAAAACTGTTAGCAAGTTATACGAGCATTACGTGGTTGACCACGGTCACGGACAATACGTTGATGAAGATGCTTATACTAACAATATCGAAGGTTTTTGGAGTATTCTGAAACGTGGCTTGACAGGAATATATAACCATACGAGCAAGAAACACCTCCAACGATATGTTAATGAGTTCTGCTTCCGCTATAATACGAGAGATTTTGATGATGTTTCACGATTTAATTTGTTACTTTGTAACTCAAATTATCGTATAACTTTTCAAAGTCTGACAAAATGAGTAAAAAGAAACAAGTAACAATAGAAGACATGGAAAAGGCAATGGCTATCGAACTTCTACCTGCAAAAGAATTAAAGAAGCAAGCAGAAGTTCCAGTGGATTTTTCTGCTCTTATGCAGAAGGCTCTGAAATACGATATTAAACCTAAAAAGAAGGGCAATAAATAATCCTGCCTTCATCTAAATTTGACCTTGGGAGCTTGCTCTGCGGTTTTCTTTACCTTCTTAACCCAGCATTGCTTTTGGTCACTCCAATATATGCCGTTCTTTTTGAGAACTTTATCAAAAGCCTTTTGGATTTCGTCATCTTCAAGTCCTGCATAGTTCCAATCCGTTTCGTCATCCCAGCCAGTACTTGAATTGAAATAATCATTCAAATCTACTGCCCGTTCAATATAATTATCGGAAAGTTCTATTTGGGGAGCTACTTCTTCAATTTGATAGCTCTTTCGGAGTTCCCTTTTTTCTACTGTACGATTGTAGAAAAATACGGCAAATAATACAAGCGGTATAAGCACGATACTCCATAATACCTTAACGAGTGTATCACTTTCTCCTTTTTCACGCTCTAAATGCTTGGAACATGCTAATACAATCAATCCTACAATACCCCAGAATAGGGATAAAAAGAACCAGTTTACAGAATTACGTCCTTTTCGGGAAGCTAATACAGCGGTGGCAATAGAAATACCCAACGCAAACAGAATACAAAAGAAACCTACAATAAGTTCCATGGTGGCGAATTTTAACGAGTTCTCCACGACAACCATAGGAGAAGTTTAACAATGTTAGTTGTTAAAGAAAGTGGGCTGCCCCTGTGCATACTCGTTAGGTATCGCCAAACACCTGTATATACGCACAGTAGGGCAACCCACAAGTATGAGCTGTCCTCTGTGCCTCGTATATACCTCTTGATAATTTGGCGATTTCAACGAGTATAAGGCACTTTCCTTATTTTCTGAAAACTTTGTCCCGTAGGACTTTGCAAAGATAGTGAGAAAAATCGTATCTTTGCAATCGTCAACAATTAAATGAATTCTGATGAAACAAATATGCCCTAAATGCGGAAGCACAAAATTTCAGTTAGTCGATATCGATATCGATATCGAAAATTGTCAATATGGTTTTACGTCCATTAGTTGTAAAGCATGTGGCTACTCAATTGGAATTACCAATTACGAGAATGTTCCTGCAACAACAATTAAATACGGAAAAGAAATTCTGGATAAATTAAATCGTATGGAACTGGCATTGAAAGAAATATCAAAGACTAAGTAGATTTCATATTACTAATTTCAGATAGTTTACACCCTTTTTTCTGATAACCATTACATCTGAATCGCTTGTCGCAATCTATATCTAAATGTTTAAATACGCATTTGCCTTTATTCGGAGTAGATGCGTTTTTATTGTCCTTTTTCATGATTTGTTCTTATTTATCAAGTGTTCTATAATCGGGATTAGCTTTCATTTTACTCCGTATCGTAATATCATTGAATAGCTTACGAATACAAAGAATACTTAAACTTTCGCCAAGTTTCGGAAACTTCTCCATAAACCGTCCTTTCAGAAGATGAAGACGCAAAGAGTGCTTTTCTTCGTCCTTATAATCAAACTGCTCTTCAAAGAAAATCTGATTGTTCCGTTCTCCTCTGACGATGATATTAGCCTCTTTACCACCGTGGTCTTGTACTTCGATTGAAATAATTGTTCTGTTCATATCTACAACTGCTTTTTAATTAGTAACTTTGCCGAAAATATCAATCTAAAATTTTACAATCATGGAAGCAATGAATTATGAATATCTGATTAGAGCAGTCTTCAAATGCGGACGTACAAGAAGATTTGGAGCTGATGCTGATATTTTTCGTGGATTAGAAAGAGCATCTGTACCATTTCCTGGTCAGAAGTCGGTTGACCAGTATAAACTTGGCTTCAAAATAGGAGAAGTGGCAGCATACTTACATACAGCATTATATGAAGCGCAAGAACAATATAAAGACAATAAAGAGTTTACCTCAAAAATAGATAAATGTCTTGAGTATCTATATGAGCCTTCATTAGAAGATATAGATAAATGCATCGAAGAAGCATGGGTTGCATTCAAAGAAATTGGATTATACGCAGGATAAAAAAAGAAAAACAACGGGAATAGCTGGCAAGGTTATTCCCGTTACTGTTTTATCAGTTATTATAAATCAGACAAGCCTATTTGGGGTATTGTCGTAAATAATCACCTTATTTTATAGTGATAATGAACCGCTGAATGGATACGATCAGTCTAAGCCAGTTAGTATGGCACTATATCTGGAGACTTTGCATCCGGATGACCGTAGTCAGGTTACTGAAGTAATGGAAAGAATGAGCAATGGGGAAGATTTTTCTTTTTCTTTTGATAGCAGGGTTATGTTACCGGATAGCTCAACCTGGCAATTTTGTACGATAAGCGGTGCTCCTTATGAATTTGATTCTAATAAGAAGGTATTGAAATATGTTGGTACCCGAAAGAATAATACGGAGGTGCAGAAAAAGGAGCAGTTCTTCTATAATATATTAAATAATCTTCCGTTATCTGTTCATATCAAAGATGTAGAGAATGATTTCCGCTATGTTTTTTGCAATGAAGAGAGTAAGCTCATGTTTGGTACCAGCGAGGATAAAACTACTTATGATGTGCTGAGTGAAGAAGAAGTAGAGCGTATTCAGAAGACTGATTTAGAGGTATACAATACTGGGAACCCTTATTTCGGCATGGAACGTATTATACTGAAGGATGGACGCAGCTATGATACTATTGTTCGCAAAAGTATAATTGAAGATGATGGCAAACGCTTTCTGTTAAATACCCGCTGGGATCAGAGTTTACAAAATGAACTGAAGCGTCGTGCACAGCTGTTAACTGTCACTATGGAAGCGATGAATGCCTTCACCTGGTTTTTTGAGCCGGCTAAGAACAGGGTGAGTTTCGGTGAAGGTTTTGATAAAAATGGGAAAAAGGCATCAGAAATTAATTCGGTCGAGAAATATCTGACTCTCGTACATCCTGATGACCGACAAAAGTTTGCTGAAACTTTGCAAAAGGCGGTAGAACTAGGAAGCGGTGTATGGGATGTGGAATATCGCATTGACTTTAAAGGAGATGGCATGTATCAATGGTGGGAAACGCGTGGCCTTGTTGAAACCACAACTTTGAACGATGCTCCTTATAAGTATTTGTTCGGTATGACGCAAAATATCGATTCCTATAAGCAGACTGAATTGACCTTACTAAAGAATAAAGAAATACAGGACGCTTTGGTACGACAGAATGAACTGGTTCTTAACAATACGAATTCAGGGTTGGCCTACATCACGAAGGAATATATGGTTCAATGGGAAAATATTTCGTTATGTTCAAAAAGTCTTTCTTTTGAAGCCTACAAAAAAGGTGAACTTTGCTATAAAAGTACATATAATCGTACTTCTCCCTGTGAAAATTGTGTGATGCAACGTGCTTTTGTTTCATTACAGACGGAACAGATGAAGTTTTCGTTGGACAGTGCGCATACCGTTGAAGTGTTTGCCACTCCCGTAGTTCTTGAAGATGGATCTGTGGATGGTGTTGTAATTCGCGTGGATGATGTAACGGAGCGTGAAAAAATGATTAAGGAATTGCAGGAAGCCAAACATCAGGCAGAGCAGTCTGATAAATTGAAATCTGCGTTCCTGGCGAATATGAGTCATGAAATCCGTACTCCCTTGAATGCTATTGTAGGTTTTTCGGAGTTGATGGCTTATGCCGGAGAAGAAGAAAAGGCGGACTATATCCAGATTATTAATAGTAATAATGAGTTATTGCTAAAACTGATAAATGATATACTTGATTTATCCAAGCTGGAAGCCGGTTCGGTAGAACTGAAATACGAACCGTTCGACTTATCCGAACATTTTGAAAACATGTTTACTTCCATGAAACAGCGCCTGAAGAATCCAGATATCGTGTTAACTGAAATCAATCCTTATCACTGTTGTCGGGTAACTCTGGACCGTAATCGCGTGGCACAAATTATAACGAATTATGTCACTAATGCTATCAAATATACTTCAAAAGGTTCTATTAAAATGGGATATGCATGTAAGGATGGAGGCGTCTATTTTTATGTGAAAGATACCGGTATTGGTATAGCTGATGATAAAAAAGGAAAAGTATTCCAGCGTTTTGAGAAACTTGATGAGTTTGCCCAAGGTACCGGACTTGGACTTTCTATTTGCAAGGCAATTGCAGAAGCTATGGGAGGTAAAGTCGGCTTTGAATCGGTACACAATGAAGGATCGCTGTTTTGGGCATTTTTACCTTGTGAAGTCGATACACTTTCTATGGTAGAAGAGAAGAAAGAAGAGAATATCTCCGGAGGAGAGTTTGGTGCGAATGACGAAGTGATGGAGAAGAGTGCCGGTCGGAAAACAATTCTCATAGCTGAAGATATACAAAGTAATTATCAGCTGGTGTCTACTATCCTGAAGGATCATTATGATTTACTGCATGCGGAGAATGGGCAAAAGGCAGTGGAAATAGCGCGTAGCCAACATGTCGATTTGTTGTTGATGGATATGAAAATGCCTGTACTGGATGGATTGAAGGCTACAGCTGAAATACGTAAGTTTAATGCTAGCTTACCTATCGTCGCACTTACCGCCCATGCTTTCGATTCTGACCGGATTGCTGCAATAAAGGTCGGCTGTAATGAATATCTGGTTAAGCCGCTTGAAAAAATGAAATTAATGGTGGCATTAAAGAAATATTTATAATCTTTGCATTGTGAATATCTGGAATTAGTTGAATATATCGATGAATCGTATTAAAGGTATACTTTATGCGGCGGTATCCTCCTCCACTTTTGGGCTGGCTCCGTTTTTTTCTATAACTCTGTTGTTAGCTGGTTTTTCGGCTTTCGAGGTGCTTTCTTATCGTTGGGGAGTGGCTGCTATTGTATTGACACTGTTTGGATGGTGTTCGGGATGTAATTTCCGGCTGGCAAAGAAAGATTTGTTAGTCGTTTTTTTATTAAGTTTGTTGCGGGCAACCACCTCATTCAGTTTGCTCATTGCCTATCAGAATATAGCCACGGGGGTAGCATCGACTATTCATTTTATGTATCCGTTGGCTGTATCATTGGCAATGATGTTTTTCTTTCATGAAAAGAAATCTCTTTTGGTGATGCTTGCTGTTTTAATGTCTTTGTTTGGTGCTGCTTTACTGTCATCGGGAGAGTTGGAGGCGAAAAGTGGTGATACAATAGTAGGATTGGTGGCGGCTTGTATTTCTGTCTTTTCTTACGGAGGATACATCATTGGGGTTCGAACAACACGAGCCGCTCAAATCAATTCCACTGTACTGACATGTTATGTTATGGGGATGGGAGCTGTTTTCTATCTGATAGGAGCTATGGCAACTTCCGGGCTTCATCTGGTGACAGACGGTTATATATGGCTGATTATTTTAGGACTTGCATTGCCGGCTACGGCTATTTCCAATATAACTTTGGTACGGGCAATTAAGTATGCGGGACCTACACTGACTTCTATTTTAGGTGCGATGGAACCACTGACAGCCGTTGTGATCGGTGTCTTTGTTTTTAAAGAACTGTTTACCCTGAATAGTGCTATTGGAATTCTTTTGATTTTGTTGGCTGTGGGTATGGTAGTATTTCGTAAGCAAAAATCTTAAAGAAGATATTAATAAAAAATGCTGCTTATCTGATGTGATAAACAGCATTCATTCTGGAGAGCCTCTTGTCGGATTCGAACCAACGACCCCGAGATTACAAATCACGTGCTCTGGCCAACTGAGCTAAAGAGGCGTTTTTCTTTTGCGGGTGCAAAGGTATGAATTTCTTTTAAAAATGCAAATACATCGCATACTTTTTTTATATTTGCAAAGTTACCAATGATTAGATGAAAATGAAAATTATGAATGTATGTAGTGTGGCGCTTTTAGCCATAGGTATATGGGCTTGTTCCGGACAGAAGAAAGGAACGGCGAATGTTGAAGTTGCAACAGATAGTGTAGAAGTAACTGCGGATGCAAAATCAGTTCAGGCAGATAGTACAGGATATATTGTTCGGGTAGGAGAGATGGCTCCGGATTTCACAATTACCTTGACAGATGGGAAGCAAGTGAGTTTATCTTCCCTTCGTGGTAAAGTTGTCATGTTGCAGTTCACTGCAAGCTGGTGTGGGGTTTGCCGTAAAGAAATGCCGTTTATCGAGAAGGATATTTGGTTGAAGCATAAAAATAATGCAGACTTTGCTCTGATTGGCATTGACCGTGACGAACCGCTTGACAAAGTACTGGCTTTTGCAAAATCTACCGGAGTCACTTATCCGTTAGGACTGGATCCGGGAGCTGATATCTTTGCGAAGTATGCATTACGTGAATCTGGAATAACGAGAAACGTGTTGATTGATAAGGAAGGGAAAATTGTAAAGCTGACTCGTTTATATAATGAGGAAGAGTTTGCTTCTCTTGTGCAGGCAATTAATGAAATGCTGAAATAAAAGAGAACCTTCATCAGATGTTTCCAACGGAACATATATGAGTATATAAAAATAGTAACGCTATCCTGATGTGATGGCGTTACTATTTTGGTTATATAGTGACGCTATCCGGAGTGTATACCGTCACTATATGAAGATGCATTTTCAAGCAATGCTAAGTTTGACCAGGTAATCGTAATGCTTTCCTTCTTTTATCAATTCTGCCTTAAAACCACATTCGGAAGCATATAAGCTAAGAGTCTGGAAATCTACATATAACCAGTCGAATGTGTCTCCTTTTACATCTTTATATTGCATTTGGAAGTCGATCTCTCCGTAGTAATCTCCGGCCAGATCGATGACTATGCTACCGTCTTCCTCTTCAAAAAGATAACGCAAATCACTGGAATCCATAAATATGCATCCACCGGGGTGGAGAATACGTTTCATCCGTTGGAAAAATTCGGGCATATTATTCAGCCGTCCGATGATTCCGGAACCATTCATGAGCATTAGGATCGTATCGAATGTTTCGGAAAATGTTTCATCAAAAAGGTTGATGAGACGAGGATCGTTCACTCCGCGTTGTTTCATTACTTCGACAGATAAGGGAGAAATATCAATGGCGCATACGTCTTTTCCCATTTCCTGAAGTGCGAGCGCATGGCAACCACTTCCGGCACCTACATCCAAAATCCGTCCAGTAGCCATTTGCAGGGCGGTGCGCTCTAGTACAGGCATAGACTGTATACTACGAAACAGTTCTTTGACGGGAATTTCATCTTCTTCGAATTGAGAAGAAAATACCCGCAAACGATCAGCTCTATGATGGTTGAAATAGTCAGAAATAGCGGCTCCCATCGGGTCCTTTTCTGCAGAAAGAATTGTTATTGCCATTGGTGGTTACGATTGTTAACTTTGCAAAGATAAATAAATCCGTAGAAAAGGGTTATCTTTGCCATCGGAAATGTTGAATACTAATAAATGATTATATGAGTATAGAAGAAGCAATCATGGGTGGCATCGTTTTTAAAGGTAAGAAAGATAAGCCCAAAGAAGAGGAAAAGGTGAAAACGAAAGCGAAAAAAGCGACGTATATTCGTGGACAACATGGTTCGGGTGCAGCGAAGATGAAAGCAGATATCCGGAAGAAAAGAGCTAGCCGACATAAAAAATAAAGGCTGTAGCAATAAACGGATCATCAATCCGGTTGCCTTTTAATCATTGAGGAGTGGCTTTTTTCTGATTAAGCAACTGGCAAAGGTGGTGTTTATTTTCGGATACATATTTATAGTATTTGTTGTTTTAGGTATATATACTATGTGTTTGATAGATCATATATTCTACATAAAAAGTGAGGTTGTGTCAAAAGGGACTCTCCATAATATTGTGTAAATAGAAAACTACGGGATTCTTCTCGTAGTTTTTTTATTTATATATTAACTTTGTAAAAAAGCAGATTTTATGGACATCCCCAAAGAATTTTTAAGTAAAGAGTTCCTGTCTCAGTTTAAGACAGGTGAAGATGTTACCGCTTTCATGAAAGAGCTTCATACTCGTGTCTATGAGCAAATGTTGGAAGCTGAACTTGATAACCACTTAGGTTATGAGAAACACTCCAATCAAGGCGATCATAGTGGCAACTCCCGCAATGGTAGTTATAAGAAGCAGATTCAAACAGAGATGGGAGAATCTGTTATTCAGGTTCCTCGTGATAGAAAAAGTGAATTTGAGCCAGTTGTAGTCCCTAAGCATCAATCCCGTGGCTTGTCTATTGAACGTCTTGTAATCTCTCTTTATGCCAAAGGCATGAGCGTATCTGACATTGAGTCAGAAATGCAAGAAATATACGGTATCAATCTTTCCACCTCCGCTATCTCTATTATTACCAATAAAGTCAGCCAGGCTGCTTCAGAGTGGCAGAATCGTCCTTTGGAGAGCTTATATATGATTGTCTGGATGGATGGTATCGTATTTAAAGTCAGGGAAAATGGTAAGGTCATCAACAAGACCGTTTATTTATGTGTAGGTCTAAATAAGGAAGGCTTGAAAGAGGTATTGGGTATGTGGGTTGGTAAAAATGAGAGCGCTGCCTTCTGGATGGGCGTTTTAACGGATCTCAAAGCTCGTGGTGTAGAAGATATACTGATTACGGTTACTGATAATCTGAATGGATTTACAGAAACTATCAAGAGTGTGTTTCCAACATCTACCACTCAAATATGCGTAGTGCATCAAATAAGAAACTCCTGTCGGTATGTGGTCTGGAAAGAAAAAAAGGAGTTTACTTCTGATTTAAAGAATATCTATAATGCACCTACTAAAGAAGCCGCAAAGATGGAGTTGGAGAACTTTGAGCAAAAATGGGGGACTAAATATCCATATGCGATACGCTCATGGAGAAATAATTGGGAAGAACTCACCGTATTCTTTGACTTCCCGGTTGAAATTAGAAAGATCATATATACAACGAATCTCATTGAAAATCTGAACGGAAAAATTAGAAAGTACACCAAAAACAAGCTATCATTCCCAAATGATGATGCCTTGAAAAAGTCTGTGTATCTGGCTATTACAGAAATAGAAAAGAAATGGTATCAACCTATTTGGAATTGGGCATTGATTTTTAATCAATTTATAACTATATTTGAAAACAGGATTCAAGTATAAAACTCGAATCCTCTAGTTTTCTATTTACACAAAATCGTGGACAGTGCCTGTCAAAACGTTGGCACAACCTCTTTTATATTTTACAGTTCTGCTATATTTTCTTTTGGCTATGCTGCTTTTTCCTCAT
>PPYF01027403.1_pt1 | contig 23788 bp, 22 predicted proteins | sample 1559871 | NCBI WGS metagenome assembly PPYF01 (sample SAMN08240021, study PRJNA423297) | Human gut metagenome, whole genome shotgun sequencing project. | reverse complement strand
ATATAGAAGGCAAGTTCTTGTAGTAAACTAGAAGACAAAATCTCAAATCAAACAATAATCCAAAGGAGGAAGCAAAAATGTTTGAAAATTTTAAAGAGTTGAATCGGACCGCTATGGGAAGAAGAATCAGGGTAATCAGAGAAGACAAGGGCATTACCAGAGAAATGCTCGCTGAAATGATAGATGTTTCAGCGCAGTTCATAGCAGACGTTGAATACGGCAACAAAGGCGTGTCCATAAGAAAATTGTTTCTTCTGGCACAAGCACTAGAAGTGACTTCTGATTACATACTGGCAGGCAAGCTTTATGCCGTTGATGAAGATTCTGAGGCGATGCAGATCTGCGACGACATCATCGCGCTGCTGCGCACATGTAGTCTAAAGCAGCTGAAAGACTTTAGAGATATAAGCAGGATCTATGCCGAAAATGTTTTCCATAAAGACTAGATGCGTCAATGCTAGGGCATGTGAAATGATGCCTGCTTGAGTATGGGCCTTTCGCGGATCTGATTCTTAGTACAGATTTAAGCGTGGCTTTCGATGACGTTTTTTTGAGGAGGGCGGACTTGGGTATGAGCTTCGGCGCTAATGGCTATGACTACTTGAAAATACCCTTGTAAATCGCCTTGCATCCTGTGGAAAAAGCCCAATAGGCATTGCCGTAATCGTAATGCCACCATTCTGTAGGCAAGTTGGAAAAGCCCGCTTTGGTCATGACGTTGTAAAGCATACGCCTGTTTGAGCGGGCTTTTTCATCTAGCAAGTTGCGGCCGCGTTCCTTGCAGGATACGTTTTTATGGCATCTGTCTTTGCAGAATCTATCTTTGAGGAATACGTCTTGACGCTCAAAATAATCGGAAGCAGCTTTTTCTCCGAAAAAATCAAAGCTTGTGCCCATATTAAGCTCTTGACATGTATCCATGTCTATTATGGTCAGGTCTACAGCGCCGCCTGTGGTATGGACGGGAGGATTCTCAGGATCATTTTCAGGGATAGATACATACTTGTTTACTAAAGCGTCTGTCTCTTCCTCAGTTATATCTGTACGGCTGGTATAGTTTTGGAGGATCATATCTTTGTATGCTTTATAGAGAGTTATTTGAAGCTCGAATGTTCTCCAGGCGTCGAAAATCTTAAAGCCGTAGCCTTGGGGCAGCATGTCTAAAGCTTTAAGCAATCTGTCTGCTGTTCCCTCCCTGAATTTACATTGGCTGACAGAGCCTGCAAAGCCGAGATTAAAGTAGACAGGTTCATATATGATCCTGTTTTCAGCGTATGAAGATATCTGTTCTAATGTTATCAATTGATCATGCTTTGCATCCGATTCGTATTGGACACTGTTAAGTGGGAATTCCCTATGTGGAATGGGCTTGCCGTAATCGAGCTTTTCTTGAGTCATGGCTTTTCTCCGTACATTGATTTATTTTTGGTGAGTTCTGTCTGCGGCAGGGCTTTAAAGTTGTTTATGATATTATGTGGTTTATTATCAGCAAAATTTTAGATGAAAATATGGCAACTTGTCCACTTTGTATTATACCACAAAGCAAGTCTGACAAAGTGATTCAATGAACCCTACCTTTCGGCAACGCCGGGTAATACGATGCCGAGTTCATTATAACGCCATCCAATCAACCAAGCGGCGTCTCAATGTCCGCTTCATTGAGACGAGGACGATATAATCCTACGCGGACATTATACTGCAAAAAAGAATGATTATTTGGGTTAGGATTGGCTGCCGCGTGAAAAACTAGTATTGTTTCCGTAATTTGATCGGAATGACACTTCTACAATACAAAAACTTGAGAATATTTAGTGTACCTGCCCACATAAAATTATAAGCATTTAATATAAAACATCAGATTTATGAGAATTTTGGGAATTCTAAAATATGCTATAACTTTTTTGCCGTAAAAGGTTGAATTTTGTAATCATGTGTATTACAATGAGACTGTAAAATTATGCAATAATTTATCCCTCCAAATATGTAATTTTGGCGGGGGGGGGGTGCACTTTTGAGGGGATAGAATGGATTTTTTCAACGGTAAGAGGTTTAGAATTTTTTTACTCGCAGTGCTGGACATATGCTGCGTCGCGTTCAGTTCGCTTTTTGCACTGGTACTGCGGTTTGACATATCGTTGATCCCCGATGGATATTTGCTGGGTGTAATGAAAAGCATGCCCGTTTATTTTGCGATAACTATATTGGTTATGGCTGTATTTAAATTATATAACAGAGTATGGACATACGCTTCAACAAGTGAACTCTTTGCAATAATCAAAGCATCGATCGTCATTGAAGCTTTTTTTGTGTGTTATCATGTGTTCATGCAGATCGCCATGCCGAGGAGTTACTTTCCTCTGAACCTCGGCATAATGACGGTACTCTTCATATGCGTTAGATTTGCCAAGGCTGTTTTAAAATCGAGAGCCAATTCACGTCCAAAGGAAAAGATAAACAATAAAGTCATGGTGATAGGTGCAGGCTCTGCCGCCGCCATACTGATCAAGGAATTCAGGAGCCTGGATACAGGAACGAAAATAGTATGTGCAATTGACGACAATAAAAACAAGAAGAATAAGTATATTCTGGGTGTTCCCATAGCAGGGGGAAGAGAGGAAATACCAGATAACGTAGAAAAATACAACATAGACGAGATTATAATAGCGATTCCCTCAGCAGATATCGAATCCCTCAAGGATATAGTCAATATTTGCCAGGAAACCAAGAAAAAAGTAAAGATACTCCCGGCAGTTTCCAAAAGTCTTAATTCTTCCCTGGTGAAAGAAATAAGGTCGATAAGATATGAAGACTTGCTCGGAAGAGAACCTGTCAAAGTCGACCAGGACGGAATCGGCGATTTCATAAACAATAAAGTTGTACTGGTTACCGGCGGCGGTGGCTCGATAGGCTCGGAGCTCTGCAGGCAGATAATCAGCTACGGACCGGAAAAGCTGATAATATTTGATATATATGAAAATAATGCTTACGAAATACAGATGGAGCTTGAAAGGCATTTCCCTTATGCTAATATTTCCGTGCTGATAGGTTCAGTCAGGGATTACGACAGGCTGGAGGCCATATTCAATAAATATAAGCCTAACATAGTCTATCACGCGGCAGCCCATAAGCACGTACCGCTGATGGAAAAGTCGCCCAACGAGGCAATCAAGAACAACTGCCTTGGCACGCTGAACGCAGTCAAGCTGGCGGATAAATACGGAGCTGAAAATTTTATATTGATTTCTACTGATAAGGCCGTAAGACCTACCAACGTCATGGGAGCGTCCAAACGGATATGCGAGATGATGGTGCAGGTTTATGCGAAAAAATCCGAAAAGACGCGCTATGCTGCCGTCAGATTCGGAAATGTCTTGGGAAGCAATGGCTCGGTAATCCCCCTCTTTATGAAACAAATCGACGAGGGGGGGCCGGTGACTGTCACACATAAGGATATAACGAGATTTTTCATGACCATACCTGAAGCCGTCTCGCTCGTCCTGCAGGCCAGCTTGTTTGCCAAAGGCGGAGAAATATTCGTTCTCGATATGGGAAAGCCTGTGAGGATATATGAATTGGCCGAAAATCTAATAAGGCTTAAAGGCTTAAAGCCCGGGGAAGACATTAAAATAGAAATTACAGGTCTGCGACCTGGGGAAAAGCTATTTGAAGAGCTGCTGATGGACGAAGAGGGCCTTGAGCGAACAGATAACAATATGATCCACGTAGGCCAGCCCATCAAATTTGATGAGGACAAGTTCCTAAGCAAGCTTGACATACTCATCAAAGCCAGCTTCGAAAACGGCATGAGGATAAAGGAACTGACGGAAGATATCTGCGAAACGTACAGGATTACGGATAATTGAAGGAGAATGTATATTGTTAAAACTGATGTATATAACAAATAATATAAATTTTGCAAGAGCTGCCGAGGAAACAGGCGTGGATAGGATTTTTATAGATCTTGAAACGTTGAACAAAAAAGAAAGGCAAAAAGGAAGAAATACATTCATATCCACACATAAAGCCGAAGATGTTGCAATAATGAGAAGTATATTGAAAAAGTCCCAGCTTCTGGTAAGAGTTAATCCAATAAATGAACTCTCTGAAGAAGAAATAAACTTTGTGATAGATAAAGGCGCTGATATTGTTATGCTGCCGATGTTTAAAAGTAGAGGTGAAGTTGAGAAATTCATTGATATCATAGGAGGAAGATGTAGTAACATGCTTCTTTTAGAGCATGTGGAGGCTGTAAAAAATTTAGATGATGTATTAAAAACACCTGGTATAGATGAATTTCATATAGGGCTTAATGATTTGCATATTTCAATGAATAGAAAATTTATGTTCGAATTGATTGCAGACGGAACTGTTGATGAAATCACAAACAAAATCAAGAATAAGGGATTTCCTGTTGGAATTGGTGGGATGAGCAAATTAGGTACTGGAGAATTGCCAGCAGACCTTATTTTGGCAGAACATTATAGATTAAAATCTAATGGAGTTATATTATCTAGAGGTTTTACAGATGGGATAGATATATCATCGTATGATAGCATAAAAAAACACTTTGAAACGAATGTAAAAAAGATAAGAGAAAAAGAAAGAATTCTTGTAAACGAAAGCAATACATTTTTTAGTGAAAGCCATGAAAGATTAAAAAATAAAGTGATGCAAATTATCAAATAAATGGAGGCATGATGGAAGAAATAAATGTATTTTTGCATGTTATGAAATCTTTAAAAAATAAATTACTTAAAATAGTGATAATATCGGCTGTAGCAGCGTTATTGATTTCGACTGTCATGCTATTTTATGACAAACAGGATGCGATTTATAGAACTGATACAAAGTATCTCATATCATATAGTGAGGAAGTTGAGATTTTGGATAAAGATGATTTGATAGATTTTCTCATGAGTAGTGGAAGCGACAGCTTGGAAGACTTTGAAAATGGCAGTTCATTAAAAGATTATTCAATTTATGCCAGTGTTATAGACAGTATAATCCACAGCGACTATCTTTACGAAAAAGTTGAACAGAATATTGATATACAATTGGACAAAGAAGCTTTTGATATTTTAGTAAAGGCTTCAGTTTCAGGAGGGGGAAGAGTATTAACAATTTCTTCATATCATATTGAGTCTGAAGTAAGTGAAAAAATAAATGAAAGTATATGTGAAAATTTAGATGATGCATGTAAGAAATATTTTGACTGCAGCGTAGATATATTATCTAAAGAATCAGAAGCAAGTATCTTAAATAATGCTGATGAGACACTTAGAAAATCTATAACAGATGCAGTAGGTCATAATTATGTAGATAGAAGTACCAAGGAGATAGTTTTATTTATTGCTAAATATGGTTGCATTACTTTTTTTACAGTAATCATGTTTGCAATATTGTTGTATAGTACTATATATGTGCTTAGATTTGGAAGATTTAGAAATCAATCTTATGAATAGACTTGAAGATAATAATAAATATTATATAAATATGTTCAATATATTGATAGCGCTTATGCTGACAGAGTATATAGTGTCTGCACTTTTAGCGTTGGTAAATTTATATGTAATAGTGCCTTTAGTTGCTATAATGTTATTTATCTTAATTGGTAAGGAGCCTGTTGAAGATAAATTTATGTTGAATGTTTTTTTCATACTAGCTGTATACATTTGGCTTATCTCAGGCAAAGAGTTTATATTTATACCACAGGCCAAGGCCCTATTAGATTTGAATGAAAATATATTATATTGGTTCAAAGAAGGGCATATGCATGCGATAAGACTTTTAATAGCTTATCCCGGATATATAATAAGCAGATTTTGCAGTATTGAATTAAATGTTGGGTTTGGATATTATTGCATATTAATTTTTGCGCTGTTTTTTAGAAACCTAATTATTTTACAAAGAAATATAAAAGCAAAGACAGATATAAGAATCGTATACCTAATGAGTGGCATATTTGTTATGCTTCTTATATTTGTGATGAACGGAAGAATTATATTTTCTTTTTTTGGAATTAGCATAATAATTATCAACAATCTGAAAATATGGAGCGGAATGAATTTAAATCATGGACTTCTATGGTCGTATGTAGCTGGAATTGTATTTTCCATGGTAAGCAGTGGAACTATGCTTGTATCAATTGCTATAGCTATTCTGGGAGTGATACTATCTAGACATTTCAAGGAAGTACTTAAAAGTAAAATTTTGTATTTATATTTAATATTGGCCAGTCCTGTAATTTATTTTTTTTCCAAATATATTGTTTTAATGATCAAAAAAAATATTGATTATTTTGGCGGTGGGATATCCGGCGTAATAAATATGTTGTCACATGGAGTAGGTAAAATTTTGCTGGTTGATAACATCATCTTAGCGAGTATAATTGTCATAGGCGGTATTTGCGTATTGATAATCAATTTGGCTTTTATCGTGCAATTATATAAAAACAAATCAGCAATATTCCCGGTAGCAGTTTCATGCAACATATCATTGTATGGCTCGTTGTTTGGAATTTCTACAGGAATAACTTTTTTAGTTTCAGCAGCTGCTATTATAACACGTTATGCCGCCGGATTTATTGTCTGGGATATAAATAGTTCAAATGGGAGAAAAAAGTGTTAAAAGCAATAACCAGTGTTTCGGCTGTTTTATTATTTGTAAAAATAATAGGATTCATTAAACAAGCGGTCATAGCGGCTTACTTTGGCGCGACAGGTCAAACAGATATATATATGCTTGTATCAGAGCTTGTCGAGAGTCTGGGAGAAGTGTTGTTTTCTTCTATATCTATTACATTTTTGACAATGTATGCCGGGATATACGCTGATAAAAACGAACTCGCAAAACGTCAATTTGTATCGAATACTGTATTTTACGGATTGCCGGTTACAATTATTCTGATGATTGCCGTATATCTTTTTTCGCCGCAGCTGGCTCATCTGCTTGCGCCGGGATATGATACGGCGCAGCTTTCCGAGGTTGCAAAATATCTAAAGCTTATGTCAATAGGAATGGTAACCATGTTTATTTCTGCCGTATGCAGAGCTATTCTTGACGCGGAAAAGCATTTTATTCCGCCAAAGCTTGAGGGCTTAATAAAAAGTATAATAACCATAGCCTTTTGCGTTTTCCTGGGCAAAAGTGCAGGTGTAACGGTACTTATATACAGCCTTGTTATATATTACATCGTAACAGACATTTACCTTATCGCAAATGTAAGAAAGCTGACAAGCTTACGCATAACGAGGCCTGAACGAGATAAAAGGATGTTGACGCTACTATCTTTGAGCGTGCCGCTGTTTATCAGCAACGGCAGCGTTTATTTACACAATATCGTAGATAAGGCTATTGGCTCTACTCTTGACGAGGGTTCGATTTCAATACTTTCTTACAGCGGATATTTGACCAATACGATACATAGTCTCGTTATAGGAAGCGTATGTACGGTTCTATTGTCATATTTCAGCACCTATGTTGCTGAAAAAAATAATGAAGAGCTTCGCAAAACTCTAAAAAATTGTATAAGAATACTTTTAGTGACAATAACGTACATAGTAATAATGATATCGGTCTCATCAAAAGAGATAGTAACGCTGGTATACGGAAGAGGCGCCTTTGATGAAACTGCGGTAAAAAGCAGTGCGATTGTCTTGGTGATATATGGGGTTGGATTGATATTTACAGGTATTAGGGACGTCCTCATTCGAGTTCATTATGCTTATCAAGATACGATGCAAGCGATGATAAACGGCGTGATAGGGATGCTGTGTAATATCGCGCTCAGTCTGCTGCTTGCAAAGCCTTTCGGAGTATACGGAATTGCGGCGGCAACGGTGGCTGCATATTTTGTAACCGCAGCTTTATCAGCATTTACTGTTAAAAAACATGTGAGATTCAGCGACGTAAACGGTTTTATAAAATTAGTATTTCAGCTCGCGGCGATTTCGGCAGTCGTGATAGCCATAGGCGCAGGGCTTGATAATCTTTTGGGCGGAGCGCATTACTTTATAAGACTCATAGTAAAGTGCGGCATAGGAACGACGGTTTATTTTGCGGCGCTTCTGTTGCTAAAGAATAAGGAAATGACAACGGGTATTAAAAAAATAAAGGAAAGGATAGGCAGATGCTGATAAGGATATAGACATATGTATGCGAGATTTATAAAGAGGATTTTAGATTTAATTTTTGGACTTTTTCTTTCTATAATTTTGATCCCTGTTTTTATTATAATTGTCGCTATTATAGTTATAGATGACGGCTTCCCAGTAATATATAAACAGGAAAGAGTTGGGAAGGAAGGCAAATTATTCGGAATATATAAGTTCCGATCGATGGTTAAAAATGCAGATAAGATAGGCCCCACCTCAACGGCAAGCGGCGATAAGAGAATAACGAAATCGGGAAGGATACTTAGAAAGACGAGCTTGGATGAACTGCCTCAAGTATGGAATGTAGTTAAGGGTGATATGAGCTTTATAGGATACAGACCGGGAGTCATGAGTGAAGAAACCGATTTAAAAGCAAAGAAATACAGACAACGCCCTGGTATTACAGGTATGGCGCAGACTCATGGCAGAAGCAACATAACATTAGACGAATTACATTATTGGGAAGATTATTATGCCGACAATATAAGTTTTACTTTAGACGTCAAGATATTTTTTAAGACCTTTGCCGTTGTGTTAGGCGGTAAGAACGGAAATTAAAGCAAACGGCTACAGTACTGTAGTTAAAACAGAGAGATACTATGAGCAGAGATTTTATAGGCGTAATCGCGGGAAGAAGCGGTAACGCTATAACTAAAGAACTTCACAAATCCGGATATAAAGCGGCACTTGTGTGCGGGAGAGAAAATGAAGCCGGCGCGGATTGCGCGGACAATGTACTGGTTTCTGATCTTACAGATAAAGAAAAGATAAAAAATTTTCTTTTGGAAAGAGGAGCAAAGTATGTAATTTTAGGAACCGGACATCGTTTCGCCATAGAACTGGGGGAATATCTTGAAAAAAACGGTTTTTTGCTTAATGTCGAACTGTCTGCAGTAAGATTATGCAAAAATAAATTTTTGACTAATAAAAGGCTTAATGAAGCGGGACTCGTTACGCCTAATGACATTTTACTGAAAAAAGATGAATTCTCTGATGAAAAGTTGGATAAGGCATTAAACCAAGCGGGACTTCCATGCGTTTTGAAATCCATAAATGATATAAAGGAACCTCAGCTTTTGAATGATAGAGTTGTGATCAAGAAGAAGATAAAAGAGTTATTTACTCTTGAAGACGAGATCATGCTTGAAAGCCATGTAAAAGGATCGGACTGCACTGTAATAGTTTCAAACGACGGGTTGACAATCAAGGCGTTAGGATGCGTTTATTGGAGCAAAGGAAAATCGGACAGACTAATAGGCTTTGAAAACGCAAGATCATATAAATTGTCTGCAGAAACGGAAGAGAAAGTTCTGACGGCTGCGAAAAAAGCTATTGAAGCAGTAAATGTAAAAGGAGTCAGCAGAACGGATTTTGTAGTAAATGATAATGGAGAACCATATATACTGGAAGTAAATTCGATCATAGTATCGGGTTTGTCAGGAACAACATATTGTACCAAAGTAATGCAAAAAAGGATAAACAGAGCAAGGCTTATCGTTGCCGCGGCGCTTAACATGTTCGGACTGCCAAATAACAGAATACCTGTGATAGGGGTGTTCTGCGAAAACTCTTGTGAAATAACGGAAGTTGACGGCGCGAGAGTAGAATGTGTCGTATGGAAGAAGATAGAGCATATAGATTGCTCATTACTGCTTCCTGATTTGGAAGCGGAGTTTCTCGGATATGTGGAAGAAAATGCTGACGATTTGTTTGGGAGAAAGCTGTCCACTCATGAGCAAGGTGAACTTTTGAACTTGCTTATGTACGTTATAAGAAGCGGATACGACTATATAGAAAATAAATTGAGCGAAAACAATAAAAAAATGTTGAAAATGGTTACGAGTTATTTGAACTCGGAGGAAATATGAGAAAGAAAATTTTCATGGTCACGTACGGCGGAGGACATGCCAATATAGTGAAATGTGTGTATGAAGCGATGGACAACGCGCAAAAATCCGAGACTCAGATACTTGCGCTCACAACAGCCGACAGCGTTTTGGCTAAAGCCAAAATTCCCCATAAGACGGTGAACGATTATATGGAATTATTCCCTTACAGAAAAGAAGCCACGGAAATAGGAAAAGTGTTCTTAAAAAATGGAAGCTCGCCGGAGATCAAGGAAGAGGATACGATTGCTTATTACGGTCTAAGTTATTACGAGCTTTTAAAAGAGTGTGGTGAATGTGAAGCAAGACGTCTTTTTAAAGAAAAGGGCAGAGCGGCTTTTTTGCCTGTGAATACACTTAAAACTATTTTGAAGTATGAAAGCCCTGAGGTTGTCGTGGTTACGAACTCTCCAAGAATGGAAAAAGCGGCCGCGATGGCGGCAAATAAGTTGAATATACCCGTAGTGAGAATAAACGACATGCCTAAGATGACGGAAGCGATTCAGTATAAGGCGACGGTATGCGTAATGAATGATTGGGCGAGGGAGGATATTAAAGATAATAAGCTTGCAGATAGTGATCAAGTTAAAGTAACGGGACAACCGGTTTTTGAGAAGAATTTAATTTTTGATGAAGAAAAAAAGAAAAGATACTTTAACAGTATACATAGTAAATTTGAAAAGTGCATCATATATTTAGGACAAGCAGAACCGTATTGCATAAATGCGGCGGTACCTACGGTAAAACAATTAAGGGAGCTTGCGGATAAATACAGTAGCTATTGTTTTATTGTGAGACCGCATCCTAATTCAAACGGAAGCTACGGCTGCGAAAATACGGAAAACTTTTTTATTACAAAGGACGGCGAGCTTAAATATCTGCTATCAGAGTGCGACCTGGCGATCACTCATTATTCTACTTCCGGCATGGAAGCGGCCTTGCTGGATAAACCTGTAATTACGGTTTTCAGCGATGATTATACAAAGGAGACGTCTCTGTTTGAAAATTGGGGTATCGCAGTAAGCGTAAAAAATATTTCAGATATAGAAAAAACGATGCTGTTGCTCTTGGATAAAAAAAGCAAAATGTACACAGAACTCAATGGCAAGAGAGCTTTGTTTAAAAACAAAGAGAATGCTGCACAGAATATCATAAAAACTATATTTGAAACGATGAACAATGGGAGGTAATTCATGAAAAAGGTTCTGATAACCGGTTCAGAAGGTTTTATAGGAAGCCACTTAACTGAAAGATTACTTGAGGAAGGATGCGATGTAAGAGCGTTTGTCCTTTATAATTCGTTTAATAATTGGGGTTGGCTTGATACGCTGCCTAAGGAAAAATTAAGTCAGATAGAAATCTTTACAGGAGATATAAGAGATCCTAATGGTGTAAAGGAAGCGATGAAAGGTATTGATGAAGTGTATCATCTTGCGGCGCTCATTGCCATTCCGTTCAGCTATCATTCGCCTGACACTTACGTGGATACGAATATAAAGGGAACGCTAAATGTTCTTCAGGCCGCGAGAACTCTTGATACTTCGAGAATTCTCGTGACATCAACATCGGAAGTTTACGGTACGGCTCAGTATGTTCCTATAGATGAAAAACATCCTTATCAGGGACAATCGCCTTATTCTGCGACAAAAATAGGGGCAGACAGACTTGCGGAAAGCTTTTACAGAAGCTTTGGGCTTCCGATTACAATAGTTCGTCCGTTTAATACGTACGGCCCGAGACAGTCGGCAAGAGCAGTCATTCCGACCATAATCACTCAGCTTTTGTCAGGTATGCAGGAGATAAAACTCGGCTCGCTGACTCCAACAAGAGATTTCAACTATGTAAAAGATACTGCAGACGGGTTTGTCGAAATAGCGAAAGCAAAGGAATGCATAGGAGAAGAGGTAAATATCGCGACTCAGTATGAAATCTCCATCGGGCAGCTTGCTGAAGAGCTTATAAATCAGATAAATCCGGGCGCAAAAATAATCTGTGACGAACAGCGGCTCAGACCGGAAAAGAGCGAAGTAAACAGACTTTTAGGCTGCAACGAAAAAATCAAACGCTTGACAAACTGGAGCCCTAAATATACGTTGAGGGAGGGCTTAGCCGAGACTATAGAGTTTTGCAGACAGAATATGGACAAGTATAAACCGGATATTTACAATTTATAGATATATCTTGAAAGGAAGAAATATATGAAACATACGGGAAACAGCGTTACAGTCGTAATGTATCATTATATAAGAGATTTAAAAAAATCTAGATATCCTGCAATCAAAGGATTAGACTACAAGTTGTTTAAAACGCAGATAGAGTATTTTTTGAAAAATTATAATATAATTTCGATGGAGGACATAATTGAATCATTGGATACGGGTTGTGTTTTGCCTGAAAAAGCTATGTTGTTAACGTTTGATGACGGGTATAAGGATCATTACGAATACGTTTTTCCCATTCTTGATAAATATAAGCTTCAGGGTAGTTTTTTTGTGCCGGGAAAGACATTTGAGGAAGGAAAGCTTCTTGACGTTAATAAGATCCATTTCATACTCGCGGGAGGAGAAAATGATGAAATAATAAAGAAACTGCGTAAGGAAATAGAAGCTATATGCAAGGAAGAACCGCAGATGGATAATTTTGAGACGCTTTGGAAAAAGTACGCGAAAGCAAACCGCTTCGACGATGGAAAAACGATTTTTATAAAACGAGTTCTTCAAACGGGAATTCCCGAAAAATACAGAAACGACATATCGTCAAAACTGTTTGATGAAATTGTGTGTGGGGGGGGCAATAAGCGAGAAACAATTCGCCGCGGAGCTATATATGAATCGAGACCAATTAGAGTGTATGAAAAGAAACGGAATGTTTTTCGGATTACATGGCTACGATCACTACTGGCTTAACAATTTGCCTGGCAATGAACTTAGAAATGATATAAGACGCGCAAAGCAGGCAATGCGGAATCTCGTAGACGAAAATTCATGGGTAATGTGTTATCCATATGGCGCGACGGATGATACCGTGCGTAACGTGGTAAAAGCTGAAGGAGGAGTTCTCGGCTTTACTACAGAGGTTTCGGAGGCTCAAATTTGCGAAAGTCATAGGTATGATTTGCCGCGTTTTGATACAAATGATTTTTATCCTAAAAAGAGGTAAAACGATGAAAAAGAATTTATTACCGGAAATTGACGGCAAACCGTATTATGACGATATTTTAGATAGATGCGATGTTGGATTCTGTGACAAAAACGATTACCCGGAGATTGCGGAATTTCTTGATAAATATTGGAGAAAAGGACACATTTTTACTAAATCAAAAGTTTTATTCGATTGGCAGCATTATAATAAACGTCAAGAAAGATATAATATTGTTTGCGCGAGAGAAAAACAAAGTAAAGAAATATATTCACTGCTCGGATTCGTTCCAACTTATCAGTTTGACGAAAATATAGAGCGCGTATTATTATGGCCTTGCATATGGAAAAATAGAAATGAAGTGGGGATACGCGGACTTGGCATAATATTGTATTGGTATCTCAAGGAACATTTGACAATAGAGTGCATGGAGATGTTGGGTATCAGCGAGCAGGCTCTTGGGATATATAGGAGCTGGGGCTTTGAAACCGGTAAAATAAATCAGTATTTTATACCAAATAGAAATAAAGGTACTTTTAAAATCATCAGCGGATATGTAAATGATAAAAAAAGTATTGAACTTTCCTGCGGCAGCTATAGCGTCTGCAGGACAGAAAATGAACTTAGAGAAAGTATTTCTCGTATAGGAATATCAAACCCTTACAAAAGCAGTGAGTATTATATAAACCGATATTATCTTCACCCCATTTATAAGTATGAATATGCTTGCTTCCAAGGAGAAAATGCAGTGTGTCTTTTGATCCTTCGCCTATGCGTGGCAAGGCAAGCTCGCGTTTTACGTATAGTAGATGTAGTAGGAGATATAAGGGCGCTTGGAGACTGTGCTTTAAGCATCCAGTCTTTGCTTGAAAAGTACGACGCAGAGTATATTGATCTTGTTAATGTGGGCATAGATAAGCGCCTTTTAAAAAATGCAGGATTTACAGAGGTTGAAAAAGACGGAAACGTAATAGTTCCAAATTATTTTGAGCCGTTTATAAGGGAAAATATATTTTTAGACTATGCTCACAAGTCTATAGTCGGAGATAAGGCATGTTTCTTTAAAGGCGATGCAGACCAAGACAGACCAAATATTTTATAGGAATCGTGTGCGGAGGTGAAGAAATGGGGATATTTATACCATTATCTGTCCCTAATTTAAAGGGCAATGAAAAAAAATACGTAAGTAAAGCGATTGAAGACGAGTGGGTGTCTACCGGTGGGGCATCTATCAATGCTTTTGAGAATGTAACGGCTGAGTATATGCATGCAACAGGCGCAGTAGCGTGTCAGAACGGAACGGCGGGCTTACATCTGTCGCTTTTGGTAAACGGTATCGGCAACGGAGACGGCGTCATAGTTCCGGCGCTCACTTTTATCGCCGCGATAAATCCTGTGAGGTATATAGGAGCGGAACCGTTCTTTATGGACTGCGACGATACTCTTTGCATGGATATGAAAAAAACTCGTGAATTTTGCGAGACAGAATGTTATATAAAAAACGGAGAGCTTGTGCATGTAAAGACAGGCATAGTTATAAAGGCTATGCTGGTTGTGCATGTTTTCGGGAACATAGCTGATTTGGAAGCCGCCAACGAGATATGCAGAGATTATAATCTCGTTCTTATAGAAGACGCAACGGAGGCTCTTGGAAGTTATATTACTGAAGGAAGCCTCAAAGGCAGATTTGCCGGAACCGTCGGAAGCATGGGAGCGTTGTCATACAACGGGAATAAGCTCATTACGACAGGCGGCGGCGGCATGGTAGTGTCGAACGATGAAGAAAAGCTAAAAAAAGCAAAGTATTTATCTACTCAGTCAAAAGACGATCCTCTTTATGCCGTTCATAACGAGATAGGATATAATTACAGAATGACGAACCTGCAGGCAGCTCTCGGACTTGCTCAGATGGAGCAACTTGAAGACTTTATAAATATAAAAACCGAAAATTATAAAAGGTATAATGAAAATGGAATAAAACTACTTCCTTTTAGGAATGATATAAGACCAAATTATTGGTTTTACAGTTATGTAAGCGAGGATAGAGACGGTATGATGAAATTCCTTGCAGAGAATCAGATACAGACGCGCCCTATATGGACGCTTATATGCGATTTGCCGCCGTATAGAACTTTTGTAAAATATAAAATAGAAAGGGCAAGATTTTATCAGGAACGTGTGGTAAACTTGCCGTGCAGTACAAACTTGACGCCTGAAGAAGTAGACATCGTTTGCGAAGCGATAAAAAAATATGAGGGACAGGATCGTGGAAATAAATAAATATATAATTTCATCGGATAAGAGCGTTCTTGAAGCCATGGACGCAATAAACGTAAACGGCAGGGGCTTAGTGTTTGTGTGTGATGGCAGCAATGCGCTCGTTGGAGTAATAACCGATGGAGACATAAGGCGTTTTATTTTATCGGGTGGAGCTCTTAATGACAACACGTATGATTTAGCTAATAAAAATCCAAAATTTATATTAAAGGGAGACAATATTGACGCAGAAGAATATATGCAAAAAATGAAAATAAATTGTCTTCCCATATTAAACAAAAAGAGAGAAATAATTTCGATAAGATTTCTTGAAGGAGAAGAAATCTTTACAGAAAAAAAACTTAACGTACCGGTTGTAATTATGGCCGGAGGCAAGGGGACAAGACTCCAGCCGTATACGAACATTCTGCCAAAACCTCTGATTCCGATAGGAGAAAAAACCATAACGGAAATAATTATGGATAAATTCAGACTATTCGGATGCAATGAATTTACTATGATAGTAAATTATAAGAAGAATCTCATCAGAGCTTTTTTCTCCGAGCAAAACAATTACAAGGTTTCTTTTGTGGAAGAAAGACAATTTTTAGGTACCGGCGGCGGATTAAAGCTGCTTGCAGGTATGATGAAGAATACTTTTTTTATGACAAACTGTGATGTGGTTATAAATGAGGATTATGAAGATATTCTCGATTTTCACAGAAAAAAGAATGCTGTAATCACGATGGTCTGCGCAGCTCAAGTATATACGGTGCCTTATGGCACTGTACATTTGGACAAAAATGGAAATGCAGCCGATATGACGGAGAAACCGGAGCTTTCGTATATAGTTAATACAGGCATGTATGTTATAGAACCCGAGTTTATTGATATGATACCGGATGATACATTTATTCATATAACGGATATCATAGAAAAGTGTATCAAAGACGGCAAAACTGTTGCGGTATATCCCATAAGCGCAAGCTCATGGCTGGATATGGGACAAATGAACGAGCTTGATAAAATGCGAAAAAATTTTGAAATGCAGTAATCGTAATGTGTGGATATTTAAGAGAACTGAGAATAGAGGAGCATGTATGGAACTTGGGAGTGAATTCAATTTAAGATTTTACGAACAACCTGCGTATGATAACTTTACTGAATACATAAAAGAGTTTAATTCTTTATATACAGATGGAGGCAGAAGCGCGTTAAGGATTTTAATATATATATATAACTTTAAATCAGTACTTTTACCTGACTTTATATGTGAATCCGTTATCGACTGTTTTGCAGACAAGCAGAAGAGCTTTTACAAAATAAATACAGACATGAGTATAGACATGGATTCTCTTGAAGAACTCATTAAAGAGAAACATGCGGATTGCCTTTACTTAATGCATTATTTTGGCAAACTTCAAGACAAAGTGAGCCTTGAAAGAATAGTTGAATTAAAGAGAAAATACGGATTTACAATCATTGAAGACACTACTCACAGTATTCTTACAAAAGCATATACCATAGGAGATTTTTGTGTTTGCAGCTTGAGAAAATGGTTCCCGATTCCCGATGGAGGAGTTCTTTATTCCAAACAAAAATTTAAGGCCTCCAGGTTATCAGAATCAAATACTGAGCGAATAGCAAAACGGCTTTATGCTATGGAGCTTAAAACATTATATCTCAGAGGCTTTGGAGACTATAACGCCGAGTATAGAAAGTTGTTTTCGGAATGTGAGGGAGCTTTAGATGAGGATTTTAAAAATAGGGAAATTTCTAAAGCAAGCGAAGGTATTTTGACAGGCCTGTCTATTTATGAAGAGCAAAATAAAAGACTTAATAATTTGAAATATATAAAAAAACATGTGACAAATGAATTAATTGAATTTGTCATTAAAGATGATAATATTGTGCCGTTGGCGGTGCCTATATATATAAGAAACCGTGATAAATTGCGTGAATATTTAATAAATCATAATATTTTCTGCGCGGTGCATTGGCCCATTGTATTTAATTCAGGGAATCGTAAGCAAGCTGAAAAGATTTCTGAAATGATTCTATCTTTGCCTGTAGACAGCAGGTATGATATGAAAGATTTATGTTACATGTGCGAAATTTTAAATGCCTACAGAGAGGAATAAGCAAGAATGATTGAGATTATCAATATAAGCGAAATCACGAAGTGGAACGAAACAGTAAAAAGTTTTAAAAATTGGGATATATATTATCTTAATGAATATGCACAATCCCTTATGCTTCATGGAGATGGGGAACCGTTTTTGCTTAATTGGAACTCAGATGATAAAAAAGTATGCTATACGCTTATAAGAGATGATATATCGTTTGACGATTGTTTTAAAGGAAAGTTGAAAGAAGGAAAATACTTTGATGCTTCGGTGCCGTATGGCTATGGTGGTCCACTGACAACTGAAAATCTTACAGATAAAGACGTGAAATCTTTTATGGCAGAGTTAACAGATATATCTAAAGAAAAAAGTATTATAAGTCAGTTTTTACGTTTCCATCCTCTACTTGAAAACCATAAACAGTTTGAAGCCGCAGCAGAAACAAAAAGCTTCAAAAGTACGGTATATGTGGATACTTCCGATGAAGAACTGATATGGAACAATATGGAAAGCAGCAATCGCAATATGATACGTAAAGCGGTGAAGTCCGGCGTACATATTTTGTTTGATAAAGGAGAACGTGTAGAAGATTTTATCAGTGTATATAACGCAACAATGGATAGTCATGATGCGGATAAATATTATTATTTTGATGAAAATTATTATGGATTCCTGAAAGAAAAGATGAAAGATAATATTTTATTCGGATATTCTATGGTAAAAGAAAAAATAATAGGCGCAGCGATATTTTTTTATAATGATAATTATATGCATTATCATTTATCGGGTACATATCATGAGTATCGAAGTCTGGCATCAACAAACCTGCTTTTGTATGAAGCGTCAAAATGGGCATGTTCACATGGCATTAAAAAGTTTCATTTGGGCGGCGGGTTGAGTGCGGAAGATAGCTTGTTCAAGTTTAAGAAGAAGTTTAACAAGCACGGAATAATACCGTTTTATATAGGCAGAATAATCACGGATCGGACTAAATATGAAGAACTTCTTGATATAAGAGAAGAGCTTGATGTAGGTTTTGACAGAGAAAATCAATTTATGATACAGTATAGAAGATAATCGCAGGGAGGATTTTACTATGAAAAAGGTTATAGTTTTAGGCGCGACCGGAAATGTAGGTTCATATTTTACAAAGTATGCATCCGAATATTTTTCTAAAGATGAGTATAAAATAATTGCTTCAGGCAAAAGAGCAAAAGCAGAAGTGTTCGCTTCTATGGGAGTAGAGTATATTCCGGTGGATATTACCAAGCCTGGAGATTTTGAAAAATTGCCGAAGGATGAAGTATATGCCGTAGTATTACTTGCGGCGGTGATACCTGCATATATGGATGGATATCATCCGGAGGATTATTTGTCGTCTATAATTATGGGTACGTATAATGTTCTTGAATATTGCAGAAAAAATAATGTTGATAGAATACTGTATTCTACGACTTGTTTTGATGTTTGGGAGTATCCGGCAGGAACTATTATAAAGCCGGACATGCCTAAAAATTTCAGTTATACAGGGGATCATGCCGTGTATGTCATTTGTAAAAATACAGCTTTAGAACTTGTAGAACATTATCATCAGGAATATGGACTTAAAACTTTTTGCTTTAGATTCCCTACTGTATATTCTTATAGTACTAATCACTATATATATCCAAACGGAGTAAAGACATTGAGACCTCTTTATAAGTTGATTTTTAACGCGATGAATAGCAAGCCTCTTGAGATATGGGGAGATCCCGATTATGCTAAAGATATGCTTTATGTGTATGACATGGCGCAAATGTTCTGTAAAGCAATAGAGGTCAAAAATCTTAACAAAGGTTTTTATAATTGCGGTACCGGAGTACCTGTAACTCTGAAAGAACAAATGGAAGCCATAGTTAAAGTTTTCTCTCCAAAAGACAGTCCATCAGAGATAGTGTGCCTTACTGATAAAACAGCAGGAGGCGGAATCCTTATGGACGTAGAGAATGCTAAGCACGAACTTGGATATGAACCTAAGTATGATGTTGTAAGCATGTTCCGAGACTTTAAAAAAGAAATGCAAGTAGACAGATTTCTTGAATTAAGAGGAAAATAGTAATCGACGGAGGTATTTTATGAAGACCGTAATAATTGCAGAAGCAGGCGTAAACCATAATGGAGATATGAAGCTTGCAAAACTTTTGATCGAGAAAGCTCATGATGCCGGAGCAGATTTTGTAAAATTTCAGACCGCGGTAGATTGCACGTCTAAATTTGCGCCTAAAGCGGAATATCAGAAAAAGACTACGGGGGCTGATGAAAGTCAGCTTGAAATGGCGAAAAAGCTTCGCCTGACACTCGATCAACATTATGAGCTTTATGAATATTGCAAGAAGATAGGAATTTCATATCTTTCCACTGCTTTTGATATTGAAAGCGTGAAGTTTCTTGATTCACTTGATTTGCCGTTCTGGAAAATACCTTCGGGTGAAATAACAAATTTACCATATCTTATCGAGATAGGTAAGACTAAAAAGCCTGTCGTTATGTCTACAGGTATGGCAGAGCTTTGTGAAATATCAGACGCCGTAGACATTTTAAAGGACAATGGGACAACGGATATCACGCTGCTGCAGTGTCATACCGATTATCCTACGGAAATGGACAATGTTAATTTAAATGCTATGATTACATTGAAGAAAAAATTCAACACTCCAGTAGGGCTTTCGGATCATAGTATAGGTATAGAAGTGCCAATCGCAGCAGTTGCTTTGGGAGCAAAAGTGATTGAAAAACATTTTACATTGGACAGAACCATGATAGGTCCTGATCATTTAGCGAGTATAGAACCGGACGAGCTTGCAAGAATGGTCAAAGCAATAAGAAATATTGAAAAAGCAATGGGCGACGGGGAAAAAAAATGCTCGCCTATAGAAAGAGCTAATATAATAGTCGCAAGGAAGAGCATAGTCGCAAAAAGAGACATAAAAAAAGGCGAGCTGCTTACTGAAGAGAATATTACTACAAAGCGTCCGGGCAACGGAGTTTCGGCAATGAAATGGTTTGATGTGCTGGGAACGAAAGCGATTAAAGATTTTGAAGAGGATGAGTTGATATGCATAGAACCGTAAAAACATGTGTAGTAAGCGGAAGCAGAGCAGAATTTGGACAATTACTTCCTTTGCTGAAAAAATTGAACGCAAATGATGATTTTGATTTAAAATTAATTGTTACAGGCGCGCATCTTTTGGAAAGTCAAGGTAAAACCGTATCGGAAATAATAGCAAGTGAGATTCCAATCGCAAAATGTATTTATTTGGAGTCCGCAAAAGATAATAGTCGTCTTGGCATAGCGAAACAAATAAGCGAAGCGATTTGCAACTTTGCAGAATATTTTGAACAAGATAGGCCTGATGTGATGATTGCTATAGGCGACAGATATGAAATGTTTGGAGCGGCTGTTGCGGCCTCCACTTTACTCATACCTATTGTACATATATGCGGAGGAAGCACCACGAGCGGAGCGATAGATGAGATATACAGGCATTCAATGACAAAAATGAGCACGCTTCATTTTACTACCTGCGAGCAGTATAGAAAAAGGGTGATTCAGCTTGGAGAATCACCGGAAACAGTATATAACGTAGGCTCTTTAGCGATAGAAAATTGTTTGAAGACTCAAATTTTGACAGAAGCAGAGCTGAGAGAGGATTTAGGAATCGACCTAAATAAAAAATATTGCGTAGTGACTTTTCATCCGGTTACTTTGGAAAAAGAATCTTCAGAAAAAGAAGTTTATGAACTTATCGATGCACTTAAAAGTTTTAAAGAGTATTCATATATAGTAACTCTGTCAAATTCAGACGCAGGGGGCGATAGGATAAATGAGATATGGAGAGAAATTGCAGAAAAAGATAGAAATTTTTATGTGGTTCCTTCGTTAGGAATGAAAAGATATTTGTCAGCCTTAAAATATTCGGATATGATGATAGGGAATTCTTCGAGCGGGACAACAGAAGGACCGGCTATGCGTATTCCGACTATAGACATAGGCGACAGACAGAGAGGTAGGTATTTTGCAGAGAGTATCGTTCATTGCGAGCCTAAAAAAGACGCGATTATTGCGGCAATTAGAAAAGTAAACACCACAGAATTTCGTAAAATGTTGAAAAATGTTGAAAATCCTTTTGGCGACGGAAATACTTCCGATAAAATGATAAGAATACTTAAGCAAAAAATCGGAAATACGTTCGATGTGAAAAAAGATTTTTATGACATTAGTTTTGAGGTAGAATGATGAAAAGTATAGCGATTATTCCGGCTCGCAGCGGCTCAAAAGGCTTAAAAGATAAAAACATAAAGCTTTTGTCAGGAAAGCCGCTTATTGCATATTCTATTGAAAGTGCGCTGGAATCCGGGCTGTTCGACGAGGTCATGGTTTCCACAGACAGTGAGCAATATGCACAGATAGCGAGAGAATACGGAGCTAAAGTTCCATTCCTGAGAAGTGAAAAAACTGCTTCCGATACGGCTTCAACTAAGGACTGCATAATAGAAGTTCTCGAAATGTACTGCAAAATGGGCGCTTCATTTGACAGAATTATGATATTGCAGCCCACATCTCCGCTGAGAAGAGTTGAAGACATTAAACAAGCAGATAAGATTTACAGAGAAAAAGGAGCGAAGTCGGTTATAGGCGTATGCGAGGTGGATCATTCGCCGCTTTGGTGTAATGTCCTGCCGGAGAATGGTTCACTTGACGGCTTCATAAATAGGGGAAATGGGAATCGCAGGCAGGAACTTGACAAGTACTACAGAATAAACGGCGCAATTTATCTGCATGATACAAAATATTATGTTGAGAACGATTATTTCTATGATGAAACAGCTTTCGCCTACGTAATGGAAAGAAAATATTCTGTCGATATTGATAATGAGATAGACTTTAAACTCGCGGAATTTATGCTGGAGTATAATTATTAGGAGGATTATTATGAAATCCGGTAAAAAAATTGCGGTTATATCGCTTTTGATGATGTCTCTTTTGTTGCCAAGCACGTTGGCATTTGCCAATACAGTTCCTGACAATTTTGAATCTGCGGGAGCAGAAGATAACTCATTGGAAGGGGTTGATTCGCGGAATGATGATCCTGAGCTTTGGAAATTGCAAAACCGGGCGAGTTTAAAGAGTACATATGCAGAACAAGAACATCCCGATTCATATTATGTTCATGACGAGAGGTTTGACGGATTTCTCGTTGAAAAAGGCGCTGATATATCGGAGTTTCAAGGCTCATCTATAGATTATGACAAAGTTAAGTCTGACGGAATAGACTTTGTTATAATAAGAATCGCGTACAGAGGATATGGCGAACAGGGAAATATAAGATATGACGCATACTATGAACAAAATATTAAAGCCGCGAAAGCGGCGGGACTTGACGTGGGAATTTATTTCTTTTCACAGGCTATAAGTGAAGAAGAAGCCCGCGAAGAAGCGCGGTATTGCATTGACGCTGCTAAAAGATTCGGTATAACTATGCCGCTTGTAATGGACTATGAATTTGCGTATGATTCAAATGGTACGCCGGGGAGATTAGCTAAACGTGCTCATAACGGCACGCTCAGTAGACAAGATATGACTGATATATGCAATGCGTTTTCAAGCGAGATAAAAAGCGCGGGTTACACTCCTATGATATATGCAGATCTTAATATGCTTACGAACTACCTGTATAATGCTTCTGTAAGCGCCAACGCGGATGTATGGCTTGCACAATGGAACAAAAACACGACTTATAGCGGAGAATATTATTACTGGCAATATACTAATTACGGAGTTGTTGAGGGAATAAATGCAAGAGTAGATAAGAATTTCAGATATGTTAAGCCTTTACCAGGAAAAACAAATAACCTGAGAATGTATAATAAAGCATCAAACAGCTATTGGTTTGGCTGGGATAGTGCAGAAAATGCAGACGGTTATATAATGTATCGCTCGGAAGGCGATAACGATAATTATGAAAAGATAGCAACCGTTAGCGAAGGAAGGTTATCTTATGCAGATTATGATTTGGAGCATGGAAAAACTTATCACTACTATGTAAGATCTTATAATAATATCGGTGGAACATATTATTATGGGGAAAAGTCTAACGAGTGCAGTATAACGGTAAATTTCGTACCGGGAGCTACGGAAAACGTGAGGGTATATAACAAGACCAGCAACAGTTATTGGCTGGGCTGGGAC
>PPYF01370476.1_pt1 | contig 23799 bp, 20 predicted proteins | sample 1559871 | NCBI WGS metagenome assembly PPYF01 (sample SAMN08240021, study PRJNA423297) | Human gut metagenome, whole genome shotgun sequencing project. | reverse complement strand
TATCCCTTAGTATGTTGAAAAAATTTCGTGGCATGTTTTCCAATGACCTGTCCATTGACCTGGGTACCGCGAATACCCTGATTTACGTAAAAGGACAAGGCATCGTATTGAATGAGCCTTCCGTGGTCGCCATTCGTCAGGACCGTGCAGGTTCGCCGAAAAGCGTTGCTGCCGTTGGTCATGATGCAAAACAGATGCTTGGCCGTACGCCGGGCAACATTGCGGCCATCCGCCCGATGAAAGACGGCGTTATCGCCGACTTCTTCGTCACCGAAAAAATGCTCCAGCACTTCATCAAACAGGTTCACAGCAACAGCTTTATGCGCCCAAGCCCGCGCGTACTGGTGTGCGTGCCGGTTGGCGCCACTCAGGTTGAACGTCGTGCGATCCGTGAATCCGCTCAGGGTGCAGGCGCGCGTGAAGTGTTCCTGATTGAAGAACCAATGGCTGCTGCAATCGGTGCCGGTCTGCCGGTTTCTGAAGCAACTGGTTCCATGGTTGTGGATATCGGTGGCGGTACCACTGAAGTGGCCGTTATCTCCCTGAACGGCGTGGTTTACTCCTCTTCTGTTCGTATCGGCGGCGACCGTTTCGATGAAGCCATCATTAATTATGTGCGTCGTAACTACGGCTCTCTGATTGGTGAAGCGACCGCTGAGCGTATCAAACACGAAATTGGCTCTGCTTATCCGGGCGATGAAGTGCGTGAAATCGAAGTACGTGGCCGTAACCTGGCTGAAGGTGTTCCACGTGGCTTCACGCTGAACTCCAACGAAATTCTCGAAGCACTGCAGGAACCGCTGACCGGTATCGTGAGCGCGGTGATGGTTGCGCTGGAACAGTGTCCGCCAGAACTGGCTTCCGACATCTCCGAGCGCGGCATGGTGCTGACCGGTGGTGGTGCGCTGCTGCGCAACCTCGACCGTCTGCTGATGGAAGAAACCGGTATTCCAGTTGTCGTTGCTGAAGATCCGCTGACCTGCGTAGCGCGTGGCGGCGGCAAGGCGCTGGAAATGATCGACATGCACGGCGGCGATTTGTTTAGCGAAGAGTAGTCAGCATGAAGTTCGGGGTAGCCAGCAGGCTACCCTCAATTTCACTGACACGAGAATACGCATAGCCTATGAAGCCCATTTTTAGCCGTGGCCCGTCGCTGCAGATTCGCCTTATTCTGGCGGTGCTGGTGGCGCTGGGTGTCATTATCGCCGACAGCCGCCTGGGTATGTTCAGTCAAATCCGAACGTACATGGATACTGCCGTCAGTCCTTTCTACTTTGTCTCTAATGGTCCTCGTGAACTGCTGGATAGCGTTTCGCAAACGCTGGCTTCACGCGATCAGCTAGAGCTTGAAAACCGCGCATTACGTCAGGAGCTGCTGTTAAAAAATAGCGACCTGCTGATGCTGGGTCAGTACAAACAAGAAAATGCCCGTTTACGTGAGCTGTTAGGTTCACCGCTGCGCCAGGATGAACAGAAAATGGTGACGCAGGTGATCTCAACGGTTAACGATCCGTATAGCGATCAGGTCGTTATCGACAAGGGCAGCGTTAACGGTGTTTATGAAGGTCAGCCGATTATCAGTGATAAAGGCGTAGTGGGTCAGGTGGTGGCGGTGGCCAAACTGACGAGCCGCGTGCTGCTGATTTGCGATGCGACCCATGCGCTGCCAATCCAGGTTCTGCGTAACGATATTCGCGTCATTGCGGCCGGCAACGGCTGTACGGACGACCTGCAGCTTGAGCATCTGCCCGCCAATACCGATATTCGCGTGGGCGATGTGCTGGTGACGTCGGGGCTGGGCGGTCGTTTCCCTGAAGGCTATCCGGTGGGCGTCGTTTCCTCTGTGAAGCTGGATACGCAGCGCGCGTATACCGTGATTCAGGCGCGTCCAACCGCGGGCCTGCAGCGTCTGCGCTATCTGCTGCTGCTGTGGGGAGCTGACCGTAACGGCAGCAACCCTATGACGCCGGAAGAAGTACACCGCGTTGCCAACGAACGCCTGATGCAGATGATGCCTCAGGTTCTACCGTCGCCTGAAACGATGGGGCCGCAGCTTCCTGCTCCTGCGACCGGTCTTACTACCACACCGCCTGCGGTGACGCCGCCACAACCCTCAACAAGGGGGCAATAGTGGCAAGTTATCGCAGCCAGGGACGCTGGGTCATCTGGCTCTCGTTTCTTATCGCACTGCTGCTCCAGGTCATGCCATGGCCGGAAGACCTTACCGTTTTCCGGCCTAACTGGGTTCTGCTCATTCTGCTTTACTGGGCGCTGGCGCTGCCGCACCGGGTGAATGTGGGGACGGGCTTTGTGATGGGTGCCATACTGGATTTAATCAGCGGATCTACGCTTGGCGTACGCGCGATGTCATTGAGCATCGTGGCCTATCTGGTGGCACTCAAATACCAGCTGTTTCGTAACCTGGCACTCTGGCAACAGGCGCTGGTGGTCATGCTGCTCTCGCTCGCCACGGATATTATTGTTTTCTGGGCAGAGTTTTTAGTGATCAACGTCTCTTTCCGACCTGAAGTGTTCTGGAGTAGTGTAGTAAACGGCGTGCTCTGGCCGTGGATCTTTCTTCTGATGCGAAAAGTTCGCCAGCAATTTGCCGTTCAATAAGGTCGTTATGGTATCTCTCTATCTTGCTTCAGGTTCCCCGCGCCGTCAGGAACTTCTCACACAGTTAGGTATTTCGTTTGAGAAAGTGGTTCCCGGAATTGAAGAGCTGCGTCGCCCGCACGAGTCGGCGCAGCAGTATGTCGGGCGTCTGGCGCGCGAGAAAGCCCAGGCCGGCGTGGCGTTAACCGCCCACGATCTCCCGGTGCTGGGGGCAGATACCATTGTCATTCTCAACGGTGAGGTGCTGGAGAAGCCGCGTGATGCTGCGCATGCAGCCGTCATGCTGCGGATGCTCTCAGGAAATACCCATCAGGTGATGACCGCCGTGGCGCTGGCTGATAGCCAGCATACGCTCGACTGTCTGGTGGTGACTGAGGTGACTTTCCGGACGCTGTCGGATGAAGACATTACACACTATGTCGCGAGCGGAGAACCTTTAGATAAAGCAGGTGCATACGGTATTCAAGGGCTGGGTGGCTGTTTCGTCAGGAAGATTAATGGCAGCTACCACGCCGTAGTCGGCTTACCGCTGGTGGAAACGTATGAGTTGCTGAGTAACTTTAACTCGCTACGTGAAAAAAGGGATAAACATGACGGCTGAACTATTAGTTAACGTGACGCCATCGGAGACGCGGGTGGCGTATATCGATGGCGGCATTTTGCAGGAAATTCATATTGAGCGTGAAGCGCGACGCGGAATAGTAGGCAATATCTACAAAGGTCGCGTTAGTCGAGTCTTGCCGGGAATGCAGGCGGCTTTTGTAGATATTGGCCTCGATAAGGCGGCCTTCCTCCATGCCTCCGATATCATGCCGCACACTGAATGTGTCGCCGGCGAAGAGCAAAAGCAGTTTACCGTCCGCGATATTTCCGAGCTGGTGCGTCAGGGGCAGGATCTGATGGTGCAGGTGGTCAAAGATCCCCTGGGTACCAAAGGCGCACGTCTGACCACGGATATTACCTTACCGTCCCGCTACCTGGTCTTTATGCCGGGCGCCTCGCACGTCGGTGTCTCACAGCGTATTGAAAGTGAAGTCGAGCGCGACCGATTAAAGAAGGTCGTGGCCGATTACTGCGATGAGCAAGGTGGCTTTATTATTCGTACCGCTGCCGAAGGGGTATGCGAAGAAGATTTAGCCTCCGATGCCGCCTATCTTAAGCGCGTCTGGACCAAAGTGATGGAGCGTAAAAAACGCAACCAGACCCGCTACCAGATGTACGGTGAACTGGCGCTGGCGCAGCGCGTACTTCGCGATTTTGCCGATGCTCAACTGGATAAAATCCGCGTTGACTCCAGGTTGACCTATGAAGCGTTGATGGAATTCACGGCGGAATATATGCCGGAAATGACCAGTAAGCTTGAGCATTACAGCGGTCGCCAGCCTATCTTTGATCTATTCGATGTTGAGAATGAAATCCAGCGCGCGCTGGAACGCAAAGTCGAGCTCAAGTCCGGCGGTTATCTGGTTATCGACCAAACCGAAGCGATGACCACCGTGGATATCAACACCGGGGCGTTTGTTGGCCACCGTAATCTCGACGACACCATTTTCAATACTAATATTGAAGCGACGCAGGCGATTGCTCGTCAGCTGCGTCTGCGTAATCTGGGCGGCATTATCATCATCGATTTTATCGACATGAATAATGAAGATCATCGCCGCCGGGTGCTGCACTCGTTAGAGCAGGCGCTGAGTAAAGATCGCGTGAAGACCAGCGTAAACGGTTTCTCCGCGCTGGGCCTGGTGGAAATGACCCGTAAGCGCACTCGCGAGAGCGTCGAACACGTGTTATGTAATGAGTGCCCGACCTGTCACGGCCGCGGTACGGTAAAAACCGTCGAGACGGTATGCTACGAAATTATGCGTGAGATCGTTCGCGTTCATCATGCCTATGATTCCGATCGCTTCCTGGTGTATGCGTCACCTTCCGTTGCGGAGACGCTGAAGGGGGAAGAGTCCCACGCGCTGGCGGAAGTGGAAATTTTTGTTGGTAAGCAGGTCAAAGTCCAGATCGAACCGCTCTATAACCCGGAGCAGTTTGACGTGGTGATGATGTAATTCGCAGCCTGCTGCAACCCAAGGAGAGATGCGTGAGGCGATTGCCGGGGATTTTACTGCTCACCGCTGCCACACTGATTGTGATTATCGCGCTACTGGTGAGCGGCCTGCGTCTCGCCTTGCCACATCTGGACTCCGTGCGTCCGGCGCTGCTGGGGAAAATCGAGGCAGCGACCGGATTACCGGTTGACGCCTCGCAGATAGCCGCCAGTTGGCAGAATTTTGGCCCGACGCTGGATGTCCGTGATATTAAAGCCGGGCTGAAGGACGGCGGCGAGCTGTCCATCAAACGCGCGTCGATGGCGCTGGACGTCTGGCAAAGCTTACTGCATATGCGCTGGCAGTTCCGCGAACTGACCTTCTGGCAGCTGCAAATTCACACCAATACCCCTCTGCAGAACAACGACGGCGGCGATGGCATTAAGGGCGATCGTGTTGCCGATCTGTTCCTTCGCCAGTTTGACCACTTTACGCTCCGCGACAGCCAGCTCAGTTTCCTGACGCTTTCCGGTCAGCGCGCAGAGTTAACCATTCCGCAGCTAACCTGGCTGAACGACAAAAATCGTCACCGTGCTGAAGGCGAACTGAGCCTCTCCAGCCTCACTGGCCAGCATGGGGTGATGAAGGTGCGCATGGATCTGCGCGATGAAAACGGCCTGCTGAATAAAGGTCGCCTGTGGCTTCAGGCCGATGATATCGACGTTAAGCCGTGGTTAGGTCGCTGGATGCAGGACAACATCGCGCTCACCAGCGCCCGCTTTAGCCTTGAAGGCTGGGCATCGCTGGACAAAGGCGAAATCGCCACGGGTGATATCTGGTTAAAACAGGGCGGTGCCAGCTGGGAAGGTGAGCAGCAGGAACACCATCTGGCGGTAGATAATCTCACGGCGCATCTGTCGCGTGAAAAAGAGGGATGGGAGTTCCGGATCCCGGATACCCGTATCTCTATCGATAACACGGCCTGGCCGCGCGGCGCGCTGGCGCTGGCGTGGATCCCGTCGCAGGAAGTGGGCGGCCCGGATCATCAGCGCAGCGATGAACTGCGTATTCGCGCAAGCCACCTGTCTCTGGCCGGCCTGAACGGCCTGCTGCCGATTGCGCAAAATCTCTCACCTGAGCTTGCCGATATTTGGCGCACTACCCAACCAACCGGCACGGTTGATGCCTTTGCGATGGATATTCCCCTGCAAGACACGGCGAAAACGCGCTTTAACGCCAGTTGGGATAATTTGGCATGGAAGCAGTGGAAGCTATTGCCGGGGGCGGAGCACGTTTCTGGCAGCGTCGTGGGCAGCGTTGAAAATGGCTCGTTGCAGGTAGCGATGCAAAAGGCGCTGATGCCTTACGAACACGTATTCCGCGCGCCGCTGGAGATCGCCAATGGGGTTGCCACCCTCAACTGGGTGAACAACGACAAAGGTTTTATGCTGGATGGCCGCAACATTGACGTGCAGGCGACAGGCGTTCGCGCCGCCGGTGGTTTCCGTTATCTCCAGCCGAAGGACGATCAGCCGTGGCTGGGAATTCTGGCGGGGATCAGTACCCATGATGGTGGTCAGGCGTGGCGCTATTTCCCTGAGAATTTGATGGGCAGCAAGCTGGTTGACTACCTGAGTGGTGCGATAAAGGCCGGTAAGGCGGAGAATGCGACGTTGGTATACGGCGGCAACCCGCATCTATTCCCGTATCCGCATAATGAAGGGCAGTTCCAGGTCTATGTACCGTTACACGACGCCACTTTTGCTTTCCAGCCGGACTGGCCGGCGCTTACTGACCTGGATATTGAGCTGAACTTTGTCAACAGCGGCCTGTGGATGAAGGCCGACAAAGCGATGCTGGGCGGCGTCACTGCCCGCAATCTGGACGCCTCGATTCCTGATTACGCCAAAGAAAAGCTGCTGATTGACGCCGATATTAACGGCCCGGGTGCTGCGGTGGGCCCTTACTTCAAGGACACTCCGCTGAGTAAATCCTTAGGGGCAACGCTTGATGAGTTGCAGATTGATGGCGACGTGAGCGCTCGCTTACATCTCAATATCCCGCTGGACGGCGAGCTGGTGACCGCGACGGGTGATGTGGCGTTGAACAACAACAGCCTGCTGATCAAACCGCTAGATAGCACGCTGCATAATCTCAAAGGCAAATTCAGCTTTAACAACGGTAATCTGACCAGCGGGCCGCTGACCGCGACCTGGTTTAATCAGCCGCTGAACGTTGATTTCACCACTACCGAAGGCGCGAAATCATATCAGGTGGGGGTAAACCTACAGGCTGACTGGCAGCCTGCGCGGACTGGCGTGCTGCCGAAACAGCTCAATGACGCACTGAAAGGTAGCGTGCCGTGGAAAGGCAATATCGCCATCGACCTGCCGTACAGCGGTAGTGCTACGTACAAGGTGGGCATTACCGGCGATCTACAGAATGTAAGCAGTGACTTACCATCGCCGGCAAATAAACGCGCCGGCCAGCCGCTGCCGCTGAAAATTAACGTCGACGGCAATCTGCACAGTTTTGGCCTGACCGGCAATGTCGGACCAACCAATCATCTCAACAGCCGCTGGCTTTTGGGCAACAAGCTTCGACTGGAAAGCGCCATCTGGGCTTCGGACAGCCGGACCGTTCCACCGCTGCCGGCAACGCCGGGTATCGAACTTAACCTGCCGCCGATGGACGGCGCACAGTGGCTAGCGCTGTTCCAGCATGGGGCGGCCGATGGCGTGAGCACTGCGGCGGCCTTCCCGCAAAACGTAACGCTGCGCACGCCATCCCTGACCTTCGCCGGCCAGCAGTGGAATAACTTGAGCATCGTGTCGCAGCCGACGGCGGGCGGCTCACGCGTTGAAGCGCAGGGACGGGAAATCAACGCCAGCCTGACAATGAAAGACGCTCAGCCGTGGCAGGCGGCGGTGCGCTATCTCTACTACAACCCATCAGCTAATCCGCTGGCCGCAGCGTCTACGGTTACCGCCAGCCGCCAGCCGGTGAACAGCCCGATTGATTTTCACGGCTGGCCGGATCTCCAGCTACGCTGCGTCGAATGCTGGCTGTGGGGACAGAAATATGGCCGTATCGACGGTGACTTCAGCATTAAGGGCGACACCCTATCGCTGGCAAATGGCCTGGTGGATACCGGTTTTGGTCGTCTGACCGCCGACGGCGTGTGGGTTAATTCCACTTCCAGCCAGCGCACCTCGCTGAAAGGGAAAATCCATGGCAACAAGATTGACGATGCGGTGACTTTCTTCGGCGCTTCCACGCCGATACGCGATTCTTCGGTGGATGTGGACTACGATTTACATTGGCGCGATAAACCGTGGCAGCCGGACGTGGCCTCGTTAAACGGTATTTTGAAAGCGCACGTTGGTAAGGGGCAGTTTACCGATCTGTCGACGGGACATGCCGGGCAGCTTCTGCGTCTGCTGAGCGTGGATGCGTTACTGCGTAAGCTTCGCTTTGACTTCAGCGATACCTTTAGCGAAGGTTTCTATTTCGACTCCATTCGGAGCACCGCGTGGATTAAAGACGGGGTGCTGAATACCGATGACACGCTGGTGGATGGCTTAGAAGCCGATATCGCCATGAAAGGGTCGGTTAACCTGGTGCGCCGTGAGCTGGATATGGAGGCGATAGTGGCGCCGGAAATCTCGGCGACGGTCGGCGTCGCGACGGCGTTTGCCGTCAACCCGATTATCGGCGCGGCGGTATTTGCTGCGACCAAAGTACTGGGGCCGCTGTGGAATAAAGTATCGATACTGCGCTATCGCATTACGGGCCCTATCGATAAACCGCAAATTAATGAAGTGCTGCGCCAGGCGCGCAGCGATAAAAAGCCATGATTTGACGCAAGCCTTGAATTGCCTCAATCTCATAACACAAACACCCGGAATTCAGGCCCGATACGCGTAACGCGCGCGGGCATTAACGAGTAGCGAAATAATGAGTCTAAATCTGGTAAGTGAACAATTGCTGGCGGCGAACGGCCTGAATCATCAGGATCTGTTTACCATTCTTGGTCAACTCACGGAGCGCCGTCTGGATTATGGCGATCTCTATTTTCAGTCCAGCTATCACGAATCCTGGGTTTTAGAAGACCGCATCATTAAAGATGGTTCTTACAATATCGACCAGGGCGTTGGGGTACGTGCGGTGAGCGGTGAGAAAACCGGTTTCGCCTACGCAGACCAAATTAGCCTGCTGGCGCTGGAGCAGAGCGCACAGGCCGCGCGCACCATCGTGCGTGATAGCGGTAATGGTAAAGTTCAGACCCTTGGCGCCGTTGAATACTCGCCGCTATACACCACGCTTGATCCGCTGCAAAGCATGACCCGCGAAGAGAAGCTGGATATTCTGCGCCGCGTAGACAGCGTCGCCCGCGCCGCCGATAAGCGCGTGCAGGAAGTGAGCGCCAGCCTGACCGGCGTATATGAGCTGATTCTGGTGGCGGCAACCGATGGTACGCTGGCTGCGGACGTGCGCCCACTGGTGCGTTTATCGGTGAGCGTTCAGGTTGAAGACGACGGTAAGCGCGAACGCGGAGCCAGCGGTGGCGGCGGTCGTTTTGGCTATGACTATTTCCTCGCCGATCTTGATGGCGACGTTCGTGCCGACGCATGGGCAAAAGAAGCGGTGCGTATGGCGCTGGTTAATCTGTCAGCGGTAGCGGCGCCAGCGGGAACGCTGCCGGTGGTACTGGGTGCCGGCTGGCCTGGCGTCCTGCTGCACGAGGCGGTTGGCCATGGCCTGGAAGGCGACTTTAACCGTCGCGGCACCTCGGTCTTCAGCGGGCAGATGGGGCAACTGGTGGCTTCTGAGCTGTGTACGATCGTCGATGATGGCACGATGACCGACCGCCGTGGTTCCGTGGCTATCGATGATGAAGGTACGCCGGGTCAGTACAATGTGCTGATCGAAAACGGGATTCTCAAAGGCTACATGCAGGACAAACTCAACGCGCGCCTGATGGGCGTGGCGCCAACCGGTAACGGTCGTCGTGAATCCTATGCGCACCTGCCGATGCCGCGTATGACCAACACGTACATGCTGGCAGGCAAATCGACGCCGCAGGAAATTATTGAGTCCGTTGAGTACGGTCTGTATGCGCCTAACTTTGGCGGCGGCCAGGTGGATATCACCTCGGGTAAGTTCGTCTTCTCGACTTCAGAAGCCTACCTGATTGAAAACGGTAAGGTGACCAAGCCGGTGAAAGGGGCGACCCTGATTGGCTCCGGTATCGAAACCATGCAGCAGGTCTCGATGGTGGGTAACGATCTCAAGCTGGATAACGGCGTGGGCGTGTGCGGTAAAGAAGGGCAGAGCCTGCCGGTTGGCGTCGGTCAACCGACGCTGAAGGTCGACAACCTGACCGTAGGCGGAACCGCCTGATGCGCGGCGTGCGCCCGTGAATATCGGGCGCACGCTTCTCTTTATCTCACCAAATCGTTCTCATCTCCGCGTCCGCGCATTCCCTGGTAAAGCCGGGCGACATCCACGAAGTAATCCGTCAGATAATTAATACACACCTGCACCTTCAGCGGCAGTTTGTCCTTTTCGGTATACAGCGCGTAGACCGGGCGAGGATCGGACTGATAGCGCGGCATAATGATCTCTACCTCGCCGCGGTTGATCTCATCGATCGCCCACATCAGCGGCACGTAGGCTAGCCCAGCGCCGGCCGAGAGCCAGCGGGTGAGCGTCATCGGATCGTTGGTGACGAACCGTCCCTGAGGGATTAAACGCGTCGAGATCCCCTCCGGCGCGATGAGTTCAAATTCATTATCCGGGCGCACGCTGTACTCCAGCCATGAATGGTTGGCAAGATCCGCGGGTTTTTCTGGCACGCCAGCATGTAGCAGATAGCTTTTGGCTGCACACACCACCATGGGCATGGAGCCCAGGCGGCGTGAGAACAGGCTTGAATCCTGCAGCGCGCCGACACGAATCACCACATCCAACCCATCGGCGATTAGATCCGGCGCCGGGATCCCGGTGACCAGATTGACCGTCAGACCCGGATACTCTTTCAGCATATCGGCAGTGATCCGGGCGAGAACATTTTGTGCCATAGTTGATGAACAACCGATGCGCAGCGTACCGATAGGCGTGTTGTTAAAGGCGTAGAGCTGTTCGTGAACTTCCTGGACTTCGTACAGCATTCGGCGGCAGCCCTGGTAGTAAATTTTTCCGGCTTCGGTAAGGCCAATGCTACGCGTACTGCGGTTGAGCAGTTTGACCTGGAGTTCATCTTCCAGTTTAGAGACGGTCTGGCTTATCGATGAAACGCTCATTTGAAGCTGCCGTGCCGCGGCGGTAAAGGAGCCTTGTTCGACGACTTTGGCAAACACCGACATCCGTTTTAATCGTTCCATTGTTCACTCTGGCTTAAAAGTGATTTGCATCACACTATGTAGATAAGGCTATAACTGTTACGTTAAAATACTGTTAGCTGAATAACTAAATACACAAAACCATTCTAGCAGTATCCCCGTGGTAACGGCCTGAATCCCTGGCGTCGACGTAAGTCAGTCGCCGGGCGAATGGTGCCGCCAATAGAGAGATGCCCGAATGATCAAGTGTAACGTTTCAATCTCATCTGCACGCTAGTCTAGTAAGGTCAACATGAGCCTGTTTCCTGTCATCGTGATTTTCGGTCTCTCTTTCCCACCGATTTTCTTTGAGCTATTGCTATCGCTCGCCATTTTTTGGTTGGTGCGTCGAGTGCTGACGCCAACCGGGATCTATGACTTCGTCTGGCATCCCGCGTTGTTCAACACCGCACTGTATTGCTGCCTGTTTTATTTGATATCACGTTTGTTCGTTTGAGGTGGAAGTGAAAACACTAACAAGAAAAATCTCTCGTACCGCCATTACGGTGATACTGGTTATCCTGGCGTTCATCGCGATTTTCCGCGCCTGGGTGTATTACACCGAATCGCCGTGGACGCGTGATGCCCGCTTTAGCGCGGATGTGGTGGCGATAGCTCCTGATGTCTCAGGCCTGATTACTCAGGTTGCGGTTAAGGATAACCAACTGGTGGCTAAAAATCAGGTTCTGTTTGTTATCGACCAACCGCGTTACCAAAAGGCGCTTGCTGAAGCCGAGGCGGATGTTTCCTACTACAAGGCGCTGGCAGAAGAAAAAAGCCGCGAAGCCGGGCGTCGTAACAAGCTTGGCGTGAGCGCCATGTCGCGTGAAGAGATCGACCAATCGAATAACGTGCTGCAAACCGTGCTGCATCAGATGGCAAAAGCACAGGCGACGCGCGATCTGGCGCGTCTTGATCTTGATCGTACCGTTATTCGCGCCCCGGCAGATGGCTGGGTCACTAACCTGAACGTCTACGCGGGGGAATTTATTACCCGTGGTTCAACGGCGGTCGCATTGGTAAAACAGCACTCCTTCTACGTTATGGCCTATCTTGAAGAGACCAAGCTTGAGGGCGTGCGCCCAGGCTACCGTGCAGAGGTGACTCCGCTGGGCAGCAACCATGTGCTGAAAGGTACCGTCGACAGCGTGGCTGCGGGCGTCACCAACGCCAGCAGCAGCGTGGACAGCAAAGGCATGGCGACCGTCGACTCTAACCTCGAATGGGTGCGCCTGGCCCAGCGCGTACCGGTGCGTATTCGTCTGGACGAAGAGCCGGGTAACCTGTGGCCGGCGGGCACCACCGCGACGGTGGTGATTACCGGTAAAAAAGATCGCGATGCCAGCCAGATGACCTTCTTCCAGAAACTGGCGCTGCGCCTGCGTGAATTCGGTTAATCGTCATGGGCATTTTCAGTATTGCCAACCAGCATATTCGCTTTGCCATCAAACTGGCCTGCGCGGTGGTGCTGGCGCTGTTTGTTGGCTTCCACTTTCAGCTCGAAACGCCGCGCTGGGCGGTGCTGACCGCCGCGATTGTTGCGGCTGGTCCAGCGTTTGCCGCGGGTGGTGAACCCTACGCAGGGGCGATTCGCTATCGTGGGATGCTGCGTATCGTCGGTACCTTTATTGGCTGTATCGCGGCGCTGGTCATTATCATCACCATGATCCGTGCACCGCTGCTGATGCTGCTGGTTTGCAGCATTTGGGCAGGGTTCTGTACCTGGGTATCGTCACTGGTGCGGGTCGAGAATTCCTACGCCTGGGGGCTATCCGGCTACACGGCGCTGATTATTGTTGTCACCATTCAAACGGAACCGCTGCTGACGCCACAGTTTGCCGTCGAGCGCTGCAGTGAAATCGTGTTGGGCATCATCTGCGCGATCGTTGCCGATCTGTTGTTCTCGCCGCGATCGATCAAAAAAGAGATCGATAACGAGCTCGATGCCATGCTTATCGATCAGTACCGCCTGATGCAACTGTGCATCAAACACGGTGACAGCGATGAGATGGATCGCGCCTGGCTTGCGCTGGGCCGCCGCACTGCCGCACTGGAAGGGATGCGCAGCAATCTGAATATGGAATCCTCGCGCTGGGCGCGGGCTAACCGTCGTCTGAAAGCACTGAATACCGTTTCGCTGACCATGATTACCCAGGCCTGCGAAACCTTTATCATGCAAAACTCGCGTCCGGAGATTGTCACCGACGCCTATCGTGAGCTGTTTGAAGAACCGGTAGAGACGGTGCAGGATGTGCATCGCCAGCTCAAACGTATGCGTCGTGTGCTGGCGTGGACGGGTGAACACGACACGCCGGTCACCATTTACAGCTGGGTCGGCGCGGCGACGCGCTATCTGCTGCTTAAACGAGGGGTGATTGGTAACGCCAAAATTAGCGCCCGCGAAGAAGAGATCCTGCAAAGTGAAGTGGTGGTGCGTCCGGACTCCGCCGAGCGTCATCACGCGATGATCAACTTCTGGCGAACGACCGTCTCCTGTGCGCTGGGCATTTTATTCTGGCTGTGGACCGGCTGGACCTCCGGCAGCGGTGCGATGGTGATGATCGCCGTGGTGACCTCCCTGGCGATGCGTTTGCCGAACCCGCGTATGGTGGCGATCGATTTCCTCTACGGTACCATCGCGGCTCTTCCCATCGGGGCGTTCTACTTCCTGGTTGTTATGCCTGCTACCCAGCAAAGTATGCTGCTGCTGTGCCTGAGCCTGGCGGTGATGTGCTTCTTTATCGGGATTGAAGTACAGAAAAGGCGTTTGGGTTCGCTCGGTGCGCTGGCCAGTACCATCAACATTCTGGTGCTGGATAACCCGATGACTTTCCACTTCAGCCAGTTCCTCGACAGTGCGTTAGGGCAAATCGTCGGCTGCTTTATGGCCTTCATCGTTATCCTGCTTATCCGCGATAACTCCCGTCTGCGTACGGGGCGTGTGCTGTTAAACCAGTTTGTATTTGCCGCCGTGTCGGCGATGACCACCAACATGGCGCGACGCAAAGAGAACCATCTCCCGGGGCTCTATCAGCAGCTGTTTTTACTGCTGAACAAATTTCCCGGTGATATCGCCAAGTTCCGGCTGGCGCTGACGCTGATCATTGCACACCAGCGCCTACGCGATGCGCCAATCCCGATAAATGACGATCTGTCTGAATTTCACCGTCAGCTTCGCCGCACTGCCGACCGAGTGATCTCCGCCAGCAGCGACGACAAGCGTCGCTATTACTTCACGCGGTTGCTTGGTGAACTTGAGGTATATCAGCAGAAGCTGCGTACCTGGGAAGCTCCGGCGCAGGTTACGGAGCCGGTTGAGCGTTTGGTCTTGATGCTTCACAAATATCAAGGCGCGTTGACCAGCAGTTAAGTCACTTTGCCCATGCGTGGGCGATCACGCCTGGGGCCTCTCCTGAAACCCCACAATTCCCATCGCCCCCTATACTTAGAGAGAACCATTTCTCAGGAGGGTGTGATGACCACGCAAGCACTGCAGGATAATGACCTTTTTCAGACCGGATACCTGGTCAACGGCGAATGGCACCAGCTGAATATCACCTTTGACGTGCTTAACCCCGCGACGGGCGAAGTGGTGGCAAAGGTCGCGAAGGCCGGCAAAAAAGAGACTGAACAGGCCATCGCCGCAGCCGCTAAGGCATTTCCACAATGGCGAGCTAAAACCGCGAAAGCGCGCTCAGAGCTGCTTTATCGCTGGTATCAGCTGATTATCGACAATAAAAGTTGGCTGGCACGGCTGATGACCCTTGAACAGGGTAAGCCGTTGAAAGAAGCAGAAGGTGAAGTGGATTACGCGGCGAGCTTTATCCAATGGTTTGCCGAACAGGGGAAACGGGCTAACGGCGAAATCATTCCACCGGCAAAACCCGGATCGCGCATCCTTGCGACGCGTGAACCGATTGGCGTGGTTGCCGCGATTACGCCGTGGAATTTCCCAATGGCGATGCTGACTCGTAAGCTTGGTCCCGCGCTGGCCGCGGGCTGTACCGGGGTGATTAAACCCGCCAATAACACGCCGCTTTGCGCTTTTGCGCTGCTGGCGCTGGCGAAGAAAGCGGGGATCCCGGATGGTGTACTGAATGCGGTGGCGGGCAATACGCAGGAGATCAGCGACGCGATTATGGCCAGCCACGAGGTGCGTAAAATCTCCTTCACCGGTTCGACATCGGTGGGGAAAACGTTGGTGCGTAACGCGGCAGAGACCATGAAGAAAGTCTCCATGGAGCTTGGTGGAAATGCGCCTTACATCGTGTTTGACGATGCGGATATCGATGCCGCCGTGCAGGGCGCTATTGCCAACAAATTCCGTAACGCAGGCCAGGTATGCGTCAGCGTGAACCGTTTTTATATCCATGACAGCGTCTATGAGCGTTTCGTCAGTCAACTGGCGTCAGCGGTTAAGGCGCTAAAAGTGGGAAATGGCCTGGATGACGGCGTGGTGGTTGGGCCGCTGATTGAAGCCGCGGCGGTGAAAAAAGTGCGCGAGCATGTTGAAGATGCGGTTGCGAAAGGTGCCGAAGTGCTCGCGGGCGGTGAGGCGCATGAGCTTGGCGGTAACTTCTGGCAGCCAACAGTGCTGGGGGAGTGCCATGAGCAGATGCTGTTGGCGCAGGAGGAGACGTTTGGCCCGCTGGCGGCCTGCTTCCGCTTTAGTGATGAAGAAGATGTCATTCATCGCGCGAATAATACTCCCTACGGCCTGGCGGCATATTTCTATACCCAGAATCTTTCCCGCGTTTTCCGCGTGTCGCAGGCGCTGGAAAGCGGCATGATCGGCATTAACGAATGTGCGGTATCGACCGAGCTGGGGCCTTTTGGCGGTGTGAAAGAGTCCGGGCTGGGACGTGAGGGCTCAGTGCTGGGGCTGGAAGAGTATCTTGAGGTAAAAACGTTACACATCGGGGGACTTTAGTCCTGATGGATGGGGAGAGGGCGTAAGATGGAAATCTATACTTTTGATTTTGACGAAATAGAAAACCAGGGCGATTTTTATCGGGAATTCGCTCGACTCTTTGCCCTCGACAGCGAACAGATTCGCAATCTTGATGCGCTATGGGATGCGGTCATTAGCCCACAAATGCCGACGCCGCTGGAGATTGAATTCATTCATCTGGATGATAAACAGCGGCGGCGCTACGGGGCGCTGATTCTTCTGTTTGATGAGGCGGAAGAGGAGCTGGAAGGGATGCTGCGCTTTAACGTTCAGCGTGGATAAAAAAAAGCCCTCGCATAAGGGCGAGGGCAAGTCGTCGGACAAGACGACGAGGGTTTATTTGTACAGCTCAGCCGTAGCGTGCCAATGGTCGCCGGTACGTGCTTCAATTACGCGATAGCTGCTAGCGCCTTCTTTTTCAGCTTTTGCGGCTAACTCACTACGCATATCCATTGGGGCGCTACCCACCTGTGATACAGAGATGGTGCCCATTGGTTGAAGGTTCTGAGCCTGCTCTGCGTTCACCTGATGTACTGCGGCGCTTGCGCCGAAAGACAGAACAGATGCCAGACCAAGGGATGCGATAATCATTGCGCTTTTCATAGTGTTACTCCTCACCTTATTGTCAGCGGTGAGAGGATGTACTTTTTGTCCTGGACCGCTGTGGGTATTTATTCATTTACTGCCGACGTTTTGCTTCACACTGACTTATTTGTACAGTTCAGCCGTTGCGTGCCAATGGTCACCGGTACGGGCTTCAATGATGCGATAGGATGATGCACCCTGTTCCTCGGCTTTTTTGTTCAGCATTTCATGCATATCCATTGGAGAAGAACCAACGGAACCGATGGAAACGGTACCCATTGCCTGACGATTCTGGGCCTGATCGCTGTTGATAGAATCAGCGGCGAATGCACCAAACGAGACAACGGAAAGGATGCTTAGAGCAGCAACGGTAGTTTTGATTTTCATGATACTCACCTCGTCGAATTTTTTTGGAGGGTCTTTGTTTTGTGACCCTCATCACGAAATTAAGTATACACTAATCACATAAAATATTAATACCCGACTAATGGTTTCGCGTGTAATTACATGTCAAAAAACGTCATTTTTAGAACATATATGTATAAAAAAACGCATATTTTGGCAAAGCGGGGCTGTAATAATGCGGAAAATCAAAAAGATAGAAGAATTTGATATTTTGTGCGATTAAGTCAGGATATATTCACTGTATCTATGAGTTAGGCCGCAGAATCGCACTAAATGCTAACGAAACGGCAGACGAAGATGTGGGAAGTGCGGGGGAAGACGGCTCCTCTGGGAGACCCAGAGGAGTAGAGAAGGGAATTACAGCTCCTGTTCGAACAGAATCTGAATCGCTTCGAAGAGATCTTTCACGGTAAAGCCTCTGGCCGGCGTGGTAAAGATGGTGTCATCACCGGCGATACTGCCGAGAATGCCTTCCGCTTTACCCAATGAGTCCAGCAGACGCGCAATTAGCTGCGCTGCTCCCGGGCTGGTATGAATGACGACCACGGAATCGTTGTAATCGATATCCAGCACCAGATTTTTGAGTGGGCTGGTGGTGGTCGGCACGCCCAGTTCGGCTGGCAGACAGTAAACCATCTCCATTTTGGCGTTGCGCGTACGCACGGCACCAAACTTCGTCAGCATACGAGAGACTTTGGATTGGTTGATATTATCGAAGCCTTCCTCTTGCAAGGCCTGAACAATTTCGCCCTGAGAGCTAAATTTTTCTTCCTTCAATAGGGCTTTAAAGGCTTTAACTAATTCTTCTTGTTTGGTTGAACTTCGCATAAGTCACCCGAGTATGGTGGTGAAATTAACATTATTATGCATATAGGTGAATTTTTATGCAAGCAATTTGCCTGAAGAGGCTAATTCGAATAGAGAAAGGCGGGATTTTAGCAAAAATTAGACCTAAGAAACATGCCTATATCACGGGATCCAAATAAGTTAAAAGTAAATGAATTGTTATTAAATTGCTGTTGTTTTACGCAACATGCTGCGTATATTGTAATCGATAGTTGATGAAAATTTGGTTTCGTAGATAGGCCTTTTTCTGGGAGTGGTGCAGCGCCATCCGCAATGCTGTTGGAGACGCCGCATTCTGTAAGCAATTATATTGTAATTATTTACCTTGTGAATTAAGGTCGCCGCAACGGAGTAACTACAGGTCTCTCCTGCGTTGGTTATGCGGTCCACGACAGGTTGCTACCTGAATGTCATTAACCATAATAAGGAGTTTAGGATGAAAGTCGCAGTCCTTGGTGCCGCCGGCGGTATTGGCCAGGCGCTTGCCCTACTACTAAAGACCCAACTTCCTTCAGGTTCAGAACTCTCTCTGTATGATATTGCCCCCGTCACGCCCGGCGTGGCTGTTGATCTGAGCCATATTCCGACTGATGTTAAAATCAAAGGTTTCTCAGGTGAAGATGCGACGCCTGCGCTGGTAGGGGCTGATGTTGTCCTCATCTCAGCGGGTGTTGCACGTAAGCCCGGCATGGATCGCTCCGATCTGTTTAATGTTAACGCCGGGATTGTGAAAAACCTGGTGCAACAAATTGCCAAGACCGCGCCAAAAGCCTGCATTGGTATCATTACCAACCCGGTCAACACTACGGTGGCCATTGCCGCTGAAGTGCTGAAAAAGGCGGGCGTGTACGATAAGAACAAATTGTTTGGCGTGACCACGCTGGACATCATTCGCTCAAATACCTTTGTGGCGGAGCTGAAAGGCAAGAACTGTGGCGATGTTGAAGTCCCGGTGATTGGCGGCCACTCTGGCGTAACCATTCTGCCTTTATTATCTCAAATCCCGGGTATCAGCTTCTCTGAACAAGAAGTGAATGACCTGACCAAACGCATCCAGAACGCGGGCACCGAAGTGGTGGAAGCGAAGGCGGGTGGCGGGTCTGCCACCCTCTCGATGGGACAGGCCGCAGCGCGTTTTGGTCTCTCGTTAGTGCGTGCATTGCAGGGCGAGAAAGGGGTGGTGGAATGTGCATATGTTGAAGGTGACGGCGAATATGCGCGTTTCTTCTCGCAGCCGCTGCTGCTGGGGAAAAACGGGATTGAAGAACGTCAGTCTATCGGCAAACTGAGCGCCTACGAGCAGCAGGCGCTGGACGGTATGCTGGAGACGCTGCGCAAAGATATTCAACTGGGCGAAGAGTTCGTTAATAAATAAGCGCGATACATTTTGAAGACAACAAAGGGGCCGATGGCCCCTTTGCTTTTTCCTGCTTAGTTTGATGCCGGATATTCCTGAACCGTCACCTGCATCGTCATCTTCTTATCATCACGCATCACCACAATTGGGATCACCGAACCCGGGCGAATTTCTGCCACCTGGTCCATGGTTTCCAGCGCGGAAACGGCCTGTTTGCCATTCACCGAGATGATCACGTCGTTATTCTGGATCCCCGCCTGCGCCGCCGGGCCATCTGGCGAAATATCGTTGACCACAATACCCTGAATCGGATCGATGCCGCCCTGTGCATGTACAGGTGCAATCTCACGCCCGCTGATGCCGATAAAGCCACGGATCACGCGACCATCGCGAATCAGCTTGTCCATAATCTTGGTGGCCAGCTGGAACGGGATAGCGAAGCTCAGACCCTCCGGCGTTTCACCGTCGTTGCTCTTATCGAAGGAGAGGGTGTTGATTCCCATCAGTTCACCCAGCGAGTTCACCAGCGCGCCGCCGGAGTTCCCGTGGTTGATCGAGGCATCGGTTTGCAGGAAGTTTTGTCGGCCGCTTGGGTTCAGGCCGATACGACCGGTGGCGCTGATAATCCCCTGAGTGATGGTTTGCCCGAGATTGTACGGGTTACCAATCGCCAGAACCACGTCGCCGATGTGCGGAACGCGCGCTGGATTAATGGGAATAACCGGCAGGCCGGCAGTGGCGTTAATTTTGAGTACTGCCAGATCGGTCAGGCTATCGGAGCCGACCAGCAGCGCTTCAAACACGCGACCATCCTGGAGGGCGACAATAATTTGGTCGGCGTCGTTGATGACGTGCTTGTTGGTAATGATGTAGCCGCGCTCGTCCATAATCACCCCGGAGCCAAGCGTTTTAATCTCAAGCTGGCTGTGGGTGCTGCTGTTTAAGCTGCGGTTGTACACGTTGACCACCGCAGGCGCTGCGCGACGCACCGCCGAGTTGTAGCTCGCCGGGGCTTCATCCATGCTGCTAAAGCGCTGGGAGGATAAGGGATTCCACTGGCGTAAAGAGGGCACCGTGACAATCAGTATGCCACCGACCAATAAACCGAGTGCGACCGAACGTAAGAGCTTTACAAGCATGATACCGGCATCATTGATAAGGAAACTGGACGAAGCATACCACGAGTTAACCGGACATACATTCCATGCTATGTCCGGTTTTTCGTGGATTAACGCATCAGAAGGTAGATACTTTCATCGCCGCGCATAACGTTAACCGCAATCACCGCCGGTTTGGCTTCCAGTACCTTGCGCAGTTCCGCTATCGACTGGGTCGGCTGGCGGTTGACGCCAATGATGACGTCATCTTTATGCAGACCTACCTGAGCGGCCGGGCTGCCTTTCTCTACGCTTGAGATGACAACGCCTTTTGTCCCATTTTTTGCCTGGCCGTCGCTCAGCGATGCCCCTTCGAGGGCAGGGATAATCAGCTGGGCGCTGGCGGTGGACGATGTGCTCTTATCCAGCGTGACCTCGACGTCCATCGGTTTGCCGTCGCGCAGCAGACCCAGTTTAACCTTCGAGCCCGGTTCGGTAGTGGCAATACGTGAACGCAGCTCCGCAAAGCTGTTAAGCGGTTTGCCGTTCAGGCTGGTAATCACGTCGCCTGACTTGATCCCGGCTTTTGCCGAGCCGGAGCCGGGCAGGACTTCGCTGACGAAGGCGCCGCGCTGTACGTTGAGGTTAAAGGCTTTGGCGATATCTGCCGTCATCTCCATCCCGCGAATGCCGAGCAGGCCGCGCTTGATTTCACCAAATTGAATGAGCTGCTGGGCCAGGGTTTGCGCCATATTGCTTGGGATGGCAAAACCGATCCCCACGCTGCCCCCGCCGGGCGCCAGAATGGCGGTATTGATACCAATCAGCTCGCCGTTGAGGTTAAGTAGCGCACCACCGGAGTTACCGCGGTTAATGGCGGCATCGGTCTGAATAAAATTCTCCAGCCCTTCGAGGTTCAGGCCGCTGCGTCCTAGCGCGGAGACAATCCCCGAGGTGACGGTCTGCCCGAGTCCGAACGGATTACCTACCGCCACGGCGAAGTCACCGACGCGCAGTTTGTCGGAATCGGCGATAGCGATTTGCGTCAGGTGGCTGGCCTTCTGGATTTGCAGCAGGGCGATATCGCTTTGGTCATCGCTGCCGATGAGCTTAGCGTCAAATTCGCGGCCGTCGTTTAACTGCACGCTGATCTTCTGCGCGTCGCTTATCACATGGTTGTTGGTCAGCACGTAGCCCTTAATGGCGTCAATGATGACGCCAGAGCCCAGTCCTTCAAACTGCTGTGTTGGTTGATTGGGCGCGCTGCCGCCATCGTCACCAAAAAATTTCTTTAATTCATCGGGTACCTGCTGATTAACCGGCGCGGTGCCTTCAACCTGCACGCTAACGACCGCCGGCAGCACTTTCTCCAGCATCGGGGCGAGGCTTGGTACCGCGCCCTGTCCGGGAACCTGCGTTGGCAGCGACGCCAGTACCGGTGCCGGTACGGCAAGAGATAATCCAATGCTTAACGCTAACGCACTTAACAGTAAAGTCGATTTGCTCATTGATGCTGGCCCTCATGACCCTGGATATAAGGACAATGCTTCCCGAAAAAACTGATGTTATTGAAGTAAATATAGTCGGCGTGCGCAGAAGAGGACGGGCGCATGTCATGCGCCCGTAAAAAATAACTGAAATGCAGATTAATCGCGTTTAGCGCCGCTACGCAGCAGGCCTGAAGCGCCGTCAGAATAGTCTCGTGGCATTTGAACCGGAGCCTGGTCATTACCCGCTTCGGATTCCGCCAGACGGTTGCGGAATGGATTGGCTTCCGGCGACATACCTGGCAGCAGGTTGCTGGAGCTTTTCGCCATGTGCTGGTAGATCTGGCGGTAATCGTCCGCCATGTTATCCAGCAGTTCGGCACTGCGGGCGAAATGGCTGACCAGTTCTTCGCGGTACTCTTCCAGCTCGGCTTTGTTTTTCTCCAGCTCGTATTGCAACGCTTGCTGCTGGCGTAGCTTGCTATTACCAAAACGCATGGCCACGGCACCAATGATGATACCGACAACTAACCCAATTAGCGCGTATTCCCAGGTCATGAACATCTCCCGTTGTTTTGTTGTTCCGTAGGGTCTTGGCGGCTTCGGCAACTCCATGCCTACGCCCGATAGTGCCACTATAACCGCTATTCCCGTAGAAGTGGAATCCTGACGCATCATCGCGTAGTGTAGAACGGACTTTTTTTGGTCAATCGTGAAGTAAGACATACCGGTTTTCAAAGGAATAAGAATTAGATCATGCAAAGCCTGTCCCCCACATCGCGCTATCTTCAGGCCCTCGAGCAGGGTAGTCATCAACCCGATGATGTTCAGCGTGAGGCGGTAAGCCGCCTCGATACGATTTATCAGGAACTTCAAAGCAAACCCGCAGCTTCCGTCTCAGGCGGCGGATTGAAAGCGCGTTTCGGTAAGCTGTTAGGTAAAAAAGAGACCGACTCGTCAACGGCGGTTCGCGGCCTTTATATGTGGGGCGGCGTGGGGCGAGGTAAAACCTGGCTGATGGACATGTTCTATCATAGCCTGCCGGGTACGCGTAAACAGCGTCTGCACTTTCACCGCTTTATGCTGCGCGTGCATGAAGAGCTAGCGGCACTGCAGGGTCACAGCGACCCGCTTGAAATTGTCGCGGAACGCTTTAAAGCTGAAACCGATGTGCTCTGTTTCGATGAGTTTTTTGTCTCTGATATTACCGATGCCATGCTGCTCGGTGGCCTGATGAAAGCGCTGTTTGCCCGTGGGATTACGCTGGTGGCGACGTCGAACATTCCACCGGATGAACTGTACCGTAATGGGCTGCAGCGGGCGCGCTTTGTGCCGGCGATTGAGGCGATTAAGGCGCATTGCGATATCATGAACGTCGATGCCGGTATCGATTACCGTCTGCGCACGCTGACCCAGGCGCATTTGTGGCTGTCGCCGCTCAATACCGATACGCGTCAGCAGATGGATAAACTGTGGCTGGCTTTGGCGGGCACCTCGCAGCAGAATCAAACGACGCTGGAGATTAACCATCGGCCGTTGCCGACGCTCGGCGTGGAGAATCAAACGCTGGCCGTTTCCTTTACCACCCTGTGTGTCGACGCGCGCAGCCAGCATGACTATATTGCCCTCTCGCGCCTGTTCCACACGGTGATGCTGTTTGATGTTCCGGTGATGACGCCGCTGCTGGAAAGCGAAGCGCGGCGCTTTATTGCGCTGGTTGATGAATTTTACGAACGGCATGTCAAGCTGGTGGTGAGCGCTGAAGTGGAGCTCTACAACATCTATCAAGGGGAGCGGCTGAAGTTTGAGTTCCAGCGCTGCCTGTCACGCCTGCAGGAGATGCAAAGCGAGGAGTATTTGAAGCGTCCGCATATGCCGTGAGGCCATACCGGCATAAAACCCTGCGCAAATCACATAAAGGGGTCGATCTTTGACCCCGACTTCTCTATACTCTTGCGACCCCACGTTACGAGAGAGTTTTTTTCCCAAAACTTTCTATGCGCCGGCATAGGCTATTCGAAGGGGTAGGT
>PPYF01188263.1_pt1 | contig 23815 bp, 21 predicted proteins | sample 1559871 | NCBI WGS metagenome assembly PPYF01 (sample SAMN08240021, study PRJNA423297) | Human gut metagenome, whole genome shotgun sequencing project. | reverse complement strand
GGCTCATGATGTCCCTCTGGGATGCGCTCCGGATGAATATGATGATCTCATATCAGGAACTTGTTCGCACCTTCCCTAAAAGCTTCCTGTTCTAAGACGAACTGCGACCTGTAAGAAGCGCCTTTGGCGGTCAGCCCCCCGGTCAACCAGGGAACGAAGCGTGGTCTGAAACTGACCTCCTGTCTCGATACAGGTGACCACACCGTTTATCGCTACCCTGTTGCAAGCGTAGCGACAGACAGAACGCTGTAGAGAAGTCGGACGGCATTGCCGAAGGCTTTGCGTCCGTACTTCCTGCTGAATGTGCAAAACGCGGCGTCACTTTTAAGAGCGTAAGCGAGTGAAAGTGACGCCAGCGCGCAGATCAGCTTCAACCCAGCTACTGCCTGCAATTCCACTGCAACAAACAGGCTGACACTCAAACAGATGTCAGAAATTCACTTACCAGGAGGAGAAACCAGCACTACCGAACCGATACCGGAGGACAGGTTATTTTACCTGTGGGGATATACCTGCCTGAGCAGGCGGCTGCATTCGTGCATCACCGTACCCCGTCATACCTCATCCGCGCATTCTCCGGCGCACCGGTATCGTTCAGCACAGCACGCTGTGCCCAACCGCGCGTCGGAGAATTGAGTGGAGAGCAGCTATGTCGAAACTTACAAAACGCATGGAAAAACTCGCCCTGCTGGCTGGCGGCAGTTTTAAAACAGTCCATGATCGCCTCCGTATCGCCGGGCGTTTAAGCCAGCATCTGCACAAGCTGAATATCCAGATTCAGGATCTCCAGCATCTGAAATCGTCACATATTGAAAGCTACGTGATGGCACGACGGGAAGCAGGAATTACGCCACGCACGCTACAAAACGAGATGGCTGCCCTGGGCACCGGACAGCATCATCATTACCGAAGGATATGCAACCGCGCTTGCGGTTTTATGCCTTCATTATTTTCTAGTCGTTGCTGCCCTGTCGGCGCACAACCTGAAAAATGTGGCCATCACTTTCCGGGCGCAGTGGCCTGAATGCCACCTTATCCTGGCTGGCGATAATGATTGCAGTCAGGAGAAAAATACCGGGTTGCTGAATGCAACCGCCGCTGCCGAGGTAGTGAAGGGCTGTGTGGTTCTCCCTGCAGACACCACATTGAGCGACTGGGATGAATTTTACCGTCACTACGGTGAATCCATTTCCCGGATTGTGTTCAACCAGCAACTTCCTGCAAATCTCAGGTCGTAGTCATGAAAGCATCAGACCGTACTCTTACCACCTCCCTTCCGCTGCGCCGGGGCTCGGAAGGGTTTAACACCAGTCAGGATTATCTGGTTAAAGGACTCATTCCCGCCGGGGCGCTGTGCAGTATTTACGGCCCCGGCGGCTCTTTTAAATCCTTTCTGGCAGTATCGCTGGCGTGCCATATTGCCAGCGGTACGTCATGGGGCGGAATACGAGTCAATCAGGGTGCCGTGTTGTTTATCGCCGGAGAAGGAGGAACCGGTGTATCGCGGCGGATCCGCGCCTGGGAACTCAGCGTTCATGACGAGATGGCCCTCGATAACCTGTTTCGCGTCGACTGCCCGATCTTTCCAGCCGCACCAGGAAGCATCGAACAGGTAATCCTGGCGGCGAAGGACATTCAGAACATGACCGGAATGCCGGTACGGCTGATCATCCTCGATACGCTTGCCCGCTGCTTTGGTAACTCAGATGAAAACACCGCGCGGGATATGGGCGCATTTATCCAGGGTTGCGACGCCATTCGGTATCATACGCACGCAGCGATGATGATCGTTCATCACTCGGGTAAGGATCAGGAACGGGGCGCACGCGGTTCAAGTGCTTTTCAGGCCGCGCTGGATGCCGAGTTTAACGTCAGGCGCGAGGGACGTCACAACGCTATCACCCTGAGTTGTACAAAGATGAAAGATGCGGAGATGCCGGAGGTCACCGCCTACGATCTTGAGGAAGTTGTTATCTATACCGATAGTGATGGCGAACCAGTGACTTCACTGGTGCTGAATGACGAGCCCCGGCAACCTGACGATGACTTACTGAGTAGTGGCATACCACCCGGCGTACCTCATATCACCCGCAACCATACGGCGTTATGGCGCTGTGTTAACCAACGCATCAGCCAGAATAAGCCTTGTACCCGCGCGCTCTTGCGCGACGATCTACGCGCAAAGGGAATTAACGTCGAGAAGAAATTTTCGCGCTGGCTGGAGAAGTTGCTGCGCGAGCAACTGATTGTGCTCGATGGAGAACAGATCAAACTTTCCAATCAGAATTCTTAACTTTCAATCATATACTCTCAGTACACCTCGACTCTTCAAACAAATAAAATATATATTAAAAACCTAACCTACTAGAATTTTATGACAGAAACTCATAACTCCAACCAATAATAAAAAACCTTACAGATAAATTTAAGTTCTAAAAACTGTCAAATCAGTTGCTAAGAGAGTTTCTCTCAACTTTTTAAAAAGCTTTTTATTTTCGGCTTCAATTTTTGTAGTTGTTTTTATTGGTGTGTATCTTTGCACACCACCTCGACCTTTTCTCTTAAACTTTGAATTTAGATTTGACCTTCCCTTAACATTAAAGACACCAAAATGATTATCAGAACTTTTAGACTTAACCTCAACTTTCGCTTCTATAAGCCTCCCTGAAATGTCATCCTGAACTTCACCATAAACAAAGCCATGTTCTTTTATAGTAATACTTTCTATCCAACGCCCCTTTGCTTGTTGCATGCGAGTAACTCTACTCCTTGGCGTATATCTTGTTTTAACTGAGTCACCATATGCAGCTATACTTGGTAAAAAAGAAAAAGCACGCTTTTTTCTTCTTGATACAAGTGAGAGAGGGCTTTTTTGACGTATTTTGAAGACATTATTAGTATGTTTCGCAATATCTAGTGATAAATATTTTTCACTATATTTATCTATAAGAAGAAACAAAAAACCATTAAAAGGAGTAAGATCAAGATAAGAGTGAAACTCCGTTTGAAAGAAAGAATCGAGATCATTGAGTTTATTATCTAAGAGGAAGTCAGAAATATCTATAAATAACTCTTTAACACCATCCTGATTAACTTCAGATAAATAAAGATCCAATATAGGCTCAAGCTCATCCGTCTCTAACTCATATACAGTGTCTTGATTAAAGTAGGACCTTATAAAATTAAAGAAAATCTCATGTTTATTTTCCATAGTTCTAAACCTTTTTCAAGACAGGAAATGCAGTAAGAATATAATGTGGCATGTTATTATGCTGTTTGACTATCATTGTAAGATTGATTCTATTAGTTTCATGAACTACAGTAGCATCATCACTTTTAACTGCAACACCAATTTTTTGTGGAATATCCACTTCTTTAGAAAACCTAGCTTCATATTTGGCAGGTTTATTCAACCATTTTTTAAAATCTTCTAAATAACAACCAAACCATTCAGTGGATGCAAATTCAGCAAGATTTAAATCATCGAAAGTAGAAATTGATTTCAATCGTGTTGATTGTGCTAACCTACTGCGCAACTCAGCAATACTTTTGCCAACGTGTCTAGCTATTGTATGCCCACCCGTTTTTCCATCTTTTTCTTTCTCATGCTGAGATAGAATAATTGGAATTTGTGTCGGAAAAATTTTTTCAAGTTGTGAATCAGAAGCTAAAGAAGACATAATTACCCTCTGTGATAACTTTGCAGCACAAGTCTATGCGCAAAAAAACCAAATCTGCAGGAAAGGATTTATGTTAGATAAGTATGAAAATACACCATAAACTATAAAAGCACACTTCAAATTATAAAAATTTTTGAGGTCTCCCCCACATTGTTCACCTCAACCAGCGAAAGATGGGGGATGCCCTTTCACCCCGCGCCATTACTGTGACCATGGAATTCACTTCAGAGAATATGGGGGAGCCAGCCAAGAAAAAGCAGGTGGGGAATCAACCACAACATCTGTCCCTGATGCTGTGGTTGCTGTAAGAATTACTGAGGTAATTTCTCGTCTCTAAGCCGTCTCACCTCATCTTCTTCAAAAGCATCTCTTAACAGCTGTAGCTGGTAGGCAAGGATGAGAAGCAATGCATAATTCGGGCCGATATCGTCAGGATGCTCAAGCATCACATGCACCAGGACTCGCGAGCGATCAACCAGTTCTCTGGCTGAGGGTTGTTCTACGGTGATTTTCATAGATACCTCCGGCGGAGGCTGGTGCAAAGGGATATTCAGGGACAGGACACATACGCAGCGCTCCGCTTCGTGATAAGCAGGTTAACGCCACCACCGGAGACGCCAGGCTCACTGGTGGTGACCCAGACAGGGTTGGCGTACCGGTTATCACGACCCGGTGCTTCTTTCGAAGCCCCTGCCTGAGCCACCATTGAAGGGGCGAGCGCAGGCCGCGCCAGTAGCACTGCAAACATCGCTACCGACACTCGTGATAATTCGGAACGCCAATTCCGGTTGCGGTTTTGCCGCAACGTGGGGACTATAGCGCAAGTCAGTACGCAAAAACTATGCTTATCACCTCATAACAGAGGGCTATGCGCACTGCATAAAATCGTCCGCTCAGTTATTCAGGAGGCTCGATTCATTGACAAAAGCTATTGCCATTACGGGAACATCTGCAAATAAAAGCTGAACTCCCCTAAGTCCTCATAGGGTGATGGTTTTAACCGTGGTTCCACCAGCTATTTGTTTTTTGTGTCCTTGAATGTGCCCATAGCCATGTATTCAAGGTAACGTATCGCTGATAGATTAACGAGTTAGCTCGATTTTCAAGCTTCGTATCACCCGCATTAACGCCGCGTTAATGCGGGTTTTTTCTTGCCCTTTGCGGCGCAACGTTCTCTACTTTTATCTCCCCTTAACCACGAGACTAAAGCATGACCGTTGAATATACCGTGATCGAGAAGGTGCCCTCCGCCGAAGCGTTTTGCCACCTGCGAGAGGTAGCGGGTATGTCGCCGCGCCCCCTGGAAGGCGCCAGAGCCGGGCTGCCGCGCAGCTGTTATGGCGTACATATCCTCTGGCAGGAGACGCCGATCGCCATGGGCCGCATCGTTGGCGACGGCGCGATTAATTTTGACATTGTCGACGTCGCCGTCGATCCAGCTCACCAGGGAAAGGGCCTTGGCCGGCTGGTGATGGAGAAGCTGGTCGCCTGGCTGGACGCTAACGCCTTTGACGGCGCCTACGTTACGCTGGTGGCGGATGTTCCGGAGCTGTACGTGAAGTTTGGCTTCGAAAGCGTTCGGCCGGAAAGCGAAGGGATGGCCCGCGTGTGGCGATGCCGGGGCCGCTAGTTCGCGTTTCCTGCCAGGAAAATAGTGTTGTCCAAATGGCAACTCGTCTTGCGGGACGTTCCTCACTATGCTGAACGCCATTCACATCGCGAGGATCTCATGACACGCTTTCTTCTCTGCAGCTTTGCCCTGGTTCTGCTCTATCCCTCCGGCATCGATATGTATCTCGTCGGCCTGCCGCGTATTGCTCAGGATCTGGGAGCCAGCGAGGCGCAATTACATATCGCCTTCTCGGTCTATCTGGCCGGAATGGCCTCCGCGATGCTGTTTGCTGGCCGTATCGCCGACCGCTCGGGGCGTAAGCCTGTCGCCATGGTGGGGGCGGCGATCTTTGTTATCGCCTCCCTGCTCTGCGCGCAGGCGCACACCAGCAGCCACTTCCTTACCGGACGCTTTATCCAGGGGATCGGCGCCGGCTGCTGCTACGTGGTGGCTTTCGCTATTCTGCGCGATACGCTGAACGACCGTCGACGGGCCAAAGTGCTGTCGTTGCTCAACGGCATTACCTGCATCATCCCCGTGCTGGCGCCGGTGCTCGGCCACCTGATCATGCTGAAATACCCATGGCAGAGTCTGTTCTACACCATGATCGGCATGGGGGTAACAGTGGGTTTGCTGGCGGTATTTATCCTGCGCGAGACGCGTCCGACGGCGCCTGCGCAGACGGCTATGCCGCAGCATGGCGCGGGCGAATCGCTGTTGAACCGCTTTTTCCTCAGCCGCATTCTCATCACCACCCTCAGCGTGACGGCGATCCTCACCTACGTGAACGTCTCGCCGGTTCTGATGATGGAGGAGATGGGGTTCGATCGCGGCACCTATTCCATGACGATGGCGCTGATGGCGATGGTCAGCATGGCGGTCTCCTTCTCGACGCCGTTCGCCCTGTCGCTTTTTAAACCACGCACCCTGATGATAACCTCGCAGCTGCTGTTCCTGGCGGCAGGCGTGGCGCTGAGCCTCGCCACCCAGCAGGTCGTCACCCTGGTCGGGCTGGGCATGATTTGCGCCGGCTTCTCCGTCGGCTTCGGCGTCGCAATGAGCCAGGCCCTGGGGCCATTCACGCTGCGCGCCGGTGTCGCTAGCTCGGTCCTCGGCATCGCGCAGGTGTGCGGATCGTCGCTGTGGATTTGGATCGCCGCCATCATCGGACTCAGCGCAATGAATATGCTGATCGGGATACTCATTGCCTGTAGCATAGTGAGTCTTGTTCTGCTACTGGTCGCCACCCCGCCGCGGGTTGCGCAACACAATGAAGAAGCCGCTTTCGAGTCTCGATCTTAATTTACTGCTCTGCCTGCAGCTCCTGACCCAGGAGCTCAGCGTCACCCGTACGGCGAAGCGGATGAACGTTTCGCCCTCGGCGGTGAGCAAGTCGCTGGCCAAGCTACGCGCCTGGTTTGACGATCCGCTGTTTGTCAAAACGCCGCTGGGCCTGGCGCCTACACCGCTGGTCAGCAGCATGGAGCAGGATCTGGCGGACTGGATGCAGATGGGCAACCAGATCCTCGATAAACCGCACCACACCATGCCGAGCGGCCTCAAGTTCGAGCTGGCGGCGGAAACGCCGTTGCTGATGATCCTGTTTAACACCCTCTCCCAGCGCATCTATCAGCGCTACCCGCAGGCATTGATTCGTTTGCGTAACTGGGACTACGACTCCCTGGACGCCATCATTCGCGGCGAGGTGGATATCGGCTTCTGCGGTCGCGAAAGCCATCCGCAGTCGCGGGAGCTGCTGAGCCTGCTGCCGTGGTATATTGATTTTGATGTGCTGTTCACCGACCTGCCACAGGTCTGGCTGCGCGCCGATCATCCGGCGCTCAGGGAGGAGTGGGATCTGGCGGCATTCTTACGCTATCCGCATATCACCATCTGCTGGGAACAACGCGATACCTGGGCGCTGGACGACGTGCTGCAGGAGCTGGGGCATAAGCGTAATGTGGCGCTGACCGTGCCGGGGTTTGAGCAATCCCTCTTTATGGTGGCTCAACCGCAGCACACCATGCTGGCCACCGCGCCGCGCTACTGCCAGCACTATAATCAGCAGCATCAGCTACCGCTGGTTTCCCGGCCGCTGCCGCTGGAGCCGCAGCATCTGGAAAAGCTTCGCGTCCCCTTCACCTTGCTATGGCATAAACGCAACAGCTACAACCCGAAGCTTGTCTGGCTTAGAGATACGTTGAAAGCGCTCTATTCAGGTACGCTGTAAGCTTTGTTTCGTGTCCGTAGCACCTTATTTGCGCAATAATTTGTAAAATCCAAACAAATTCCCTTTTCAAGGGGGGATTTCGGCATTAAAACCTGTTAATACCAGGCGATAATAGCGCCCGCAGTTTTCATTCAGACCATTACTCACGGAGCGACGTATGGCAACGCATTTTGCACGAGGGATACTCAGTACCGGGGAGCCGCTATCGACACGTTTGTCAGCGGCCTGTCATCAATCCGCACGTCGGCTCCCTGAATACCGGCAAGCCCGCTTTCGCGCTTCGCGGTCGCTGCTCGCCGAACTGCTGTTTATGCTTTACGGCATCGGCGAGCTGCCTGAAATCGTTAACGAAGCCAATGGCCGACCGGTTTTTAGCGATCGTCACCTTCCCCGCTTCTCTATCTCTTATACTGGCAATATCGTTGGCGTAGCGCTGACCACCGAAGGGGATTGTGGCCTCGATATGGAGCTGCAGCGCACTGTCCGCAGCCACGACGCCGACCGGCAAAATTTCAGTAACAATGAGAATCTGTGGGTTAACATTCAGCATGACCCGGACGAAGCGCGCAGCCAACTGGTGGCGCTGCGGCGCAGCGTGCTGAAGCTGACCGGTGAAACATCAACGCAGCTGCAGCTGCTGCCTGGCTCCGGCCGCCTGCGTACCGCCGGCAGCCTGCCGATCGAAGCCGTCTGTGACGCCGAATCGCTGCTGGTGTGGTCGATTGCCGCTACCCCGAATATCGGCCCCCTGAAGGTCTGGGAGTATGACGCTAAGGGAGGCGACTGGCACAGCCTGGCGGACGCTCAGCGGCGCGCGCGCGAGCCGTCAGCCCGCCTGATGCGCTTTACCAGCCTACCCACGGAAAAAACCTTATCCCTCAATTGACCGGTCTTGCCGGCATCATGATCCAAAGGAGCAATCATGTCAGATACCTTGAAAGTGGTTACGTTACTCGGCAGCCTGCGTAAAGGGTCGTTTAATGGAATGGTCGCGCGTACCCTGCCCGGCATCGCGCCGGCGGGCATGGACATCTCCGCGCTGCCGTCAATCGGCGATATTCCGCTGTACGATGCTGATATTCAGGAAGAAGAGGGATTCCCGCAGCGCGTGCAGGAGATTGCGCAACAGATCCGCGAGGCGGATGGCGTGGTGATCGTCACCCCCGAGTATAACTATTCCGTGCCTGGCGGCCTGAAAAACGCCATCGACTGGCTTTCACGCCTGCCAGAGCAGCCGCTGTCCGGCAAGCCGGTGCTGATTCAAACCAGCTCAATGGGCGCCATCGGCGGCGCGCGCTGCCAGTATCATCTGCGGCAGATTCTGGTGTTCCTCGATGCGATGGTAATGAATAAACCGGAATTTATGGGCGGCGTGATCCAGAACAAAGTGGATCCGCAGTCAGGTGAAGTGGTCGATCAGAGCACCCTCGACCATCTGCGCGGCCAGCTGACCGCCTTTGGCGATTATATTAAGCGGGTAAAAGCATAAAAAAGCCCGGCAGCGATGCCGGGCTTTTTCATCATGCGTGCGGATTAATGTGCATCAATAAAGACAATCTTCAGCACGAACAGCAGCGAGACGATAATTACGCAAGGGCTGAGGTCGCGCAGACGGCCGGTGCCGATCTTCATCACGCAGTAGGAGATAAAGCCCAGGGCGATACCTTCAGTGATCGAGAAGCTAAACGGCATCATCACCGCGGTGATAAACGCCGGTACCGCTTCCGTCAGGTCATCCCACTTCACGCGCGCCAGGCTGGAGGTCATCAGCACGCCGACGTAAATCAGCGCGCCGGCGGCCGCATAGGCCGGAACCATCCCCGCCAGCGGAGAGAGGAAGATAACCAGCAGGAACAGGATACCGACGACAACGGCGGTCAGGCCGGTGCGCCCGCCTACGGAAACGCCGGAGGAGGATTCGATATACGCTGTTACCGACGAGGTGCCGATGAAGGAACCTGCCACCGACGAGACGCTATCGACAAACAGCGCCTGCTTCATGCGCGGGAATTTACCGTTGGCGTCCGCCAGACCCGCTTTATCCGTCACGCCGATCAGCGTCCCGGAGGAGTCAAACAGGTTGACCAGCATAAAGGAGAAGATTACACCGGCCAGGCCCAGATTCAGGGAGCCCGCCAGATCGACATGACCGATCACCGAAGTCACGCTCGGCGGAGCTGAGACGATACCAGTGTAGTGCACATCCCCCAGCATCCAGCCCAGCAGGGTGGTCACAACGATAGAGACCAGTACCGCGGCGTGAATGTTGCGCGACGCCAGAATCGCGATGATAAAGAAGCCCAGCACGCCCAGCAGCACGCTGTGGGAGGTAAGATGACCAATGCTGACCAGCGTTTCCGGGTTAGCGACGATAACCCCGGCGTTCTTCAGGCCCATCATACCGATAAACAGGCCGATCCCGCTGGTGATGCCCACGCGCAGGCTCAGCGGAATATTGGCGATCATCCAGTAGCGTACGCGGAAGATCGTCAGCAGCAGCAGGCCGACGGCGCCCCAGAAAATCGCGCCCATGCCGACCTGCCATGGCAGGCCCATCGCCTGCACCACCACAAAGGCGAAAAAGGCGTTCAGGCCCATCGCCGGCGCCAGAGCAACCGGCAGGTTCGCGAACAGCCCCATCATGATACTGCCGAAAGCGGCAATCAGACAGGTGGTCACAAACACGGCGCTGGTATCCATGCCCGCTACGCCAAGAATTTGTGGGTTAACAAAAACGATATACACCATCGTCAGGAACGTGGTGAAACCGGCGATGGCTTCCGTGCGCACCGTGGTGCCGTGCTCGCGCAGTTTAAATACGCGCTCCAGCAGACCCTGGCCAGAAGACTGGCTGGTTTGTTGTTGACTCATTATCGGTTTCCGAACGTAAGGAGGGAAAATTCGACGCTATCCTATACCAAATTACAGCGCCAGGCGCGGTTGTATGGTAATTTTTTTCATTTATTTTGCTTATACGGCAACGATTGCGTCGCTGCATTGGACATGACGAAAACGTTAAACTTGTTAATATGGAATGGCTATGACTCAACCAGAAGCAGTATTTTTTGACTGTGACGGCACGCTGGTCGACAGCGAGGTAATTTGCTCCCGCGCCTACGTGCACATGTTCCAGGAATTTGGCATTACGCTGGAGCTGGCAGAGATTTTTAAGCGCTTCAAAGGCGTAAAGCTGTACGAAATAATCGACACCATCAACGCCGAGCATGGCGTTAACCTGCAAAAGGCCACCCTGGAGCCGATTTACCGTGCGGAAGTCGCCCGCCTGTTCGATAGCGAACTGGAGGTGATTGCTGGAGCCCAGGCGCTGCTGGATGCGGTAAGCGTCCCGATGTGCGTGGTCTCCAATGGCCCGGTCAGTAAGATGCAACACTCTCTCGGCCGCACCGGCCTGCTGCACCATTTCGCTGACCGGTTGTACAGCGGCTACGATATTCAGCGCTGGAAACCCGATCCGGCGCTGATGTTCCATGCCGCAAAGGCGATGAACGTTAACGTTGAGAACTGCATTCTGGTTGATGATTCCAGTGCAGGTGCACAATCGGGAATAGCCGCCGGCATGGAGGTGTTCTACTTCTGCGCCGATCCGCACAACCCGCCAATCGATCATCCCAAAGTGACAACCTTTACCGATCTGGCTGCGCTGCCGGCATTGTGGAAAGCGCGCGGTTGGGATATCACTCGCTAGCCCCCGGCGTCGCCCGGCCGGGCGACGGTTGGCAGCAAGGGTAGCCCGGTAGCGCTGTGATCTCGCCCAGAACAGGATGGCTGGCGACCGGCTTAACTCATTATCTTCGGACACAAGCACTTTCATCTTGTCTTTCTTCACTCGCGGAAAACGGGGGCTAAACGCCCCCTCCGGCTATTTAAACAGTTTTTGCACAAACTCCGCGTAGGCAGGGCGCCAGACGTCCATTTCATGGTTCAGGCCGGGATAGGCGTGATAGTCAAAGTTGATCTTCTGTTTTTCCAGCTCGCTTTTCAGACCCGCGATGTCTTTGCCGGTCACGGAATCTTTTTCCCCGACGACCACGGTAAAGTTACGCAGCTGTTTATTGATGGCCTCAGGATGTTTCAGCTGTGCTTCCACACCAGCATTCGGCACCGTGGTGGTTGTGACGCCGCTAAACGTGGCGAGCCAGCCAAAGCTCTCCAGATGATTCATTCCGGAGACCAGCGCCTGATAGCCGCCCTGCGACAGCCCGGCGAGCGCCCGGCCATCCGCGTCTTTACGCACATTAAAACGCGCATCAATCAGCGGAATGATATCGTTCATCAGCTCGTTATCAGCCGCTTTCGCATTTAGCGGATAGAAGGTTTTGCGTCGCTCCTGCGGCGGGAAGTTTTCCGCGATGGCTTCCGGGATATCGGTTTCGGTATCCGGGACCACCACCAGCATTGGCTTGATCTTGCCCTCCGCCAGCAGGTTATCCATGATTTGCGGGATCCGCCCCTGATCGATGGCCGACAGGCCGCTGTCGCCAAAGCCATGATAGAAATAGAGCACCGGCAGCGGATCGCCGGTTCCGCTATAACCCGGCGGCGTCCAGACATAGAGACGACGTTCAGCGTTCAGCGCCTTTGAGTGATAGGTAAGGGTGCGCAGATCGCCGTGCGCGACCGCCCGATCGTCAAGAATACTGCCCGGCACCAGAATCAAACTGGTGTTCACCTGGCGCTGCGGCTTCTGATAGCGGCCGCCGGTATCTACCGAGCGGAAGCCATCCACATCGAAATAGTATTCATAGAGATTGGGCTTCATCGGCTCGCTTTTCCATGTCCAGACTCCGTCCGCTGCCTTGGTCATGTCGTGCGAGACAAAGGTGTCCGGCGTGGCGCCGGTGACTACCGAAACCCGCCGGGCATCAGGGGCAAACAGGCGGTAAGTGATACTTTTATCCGCGTTAACTTGGGTGATAAAGTGGCTCACCGGCAGGGAGGGGTCCGGCACCGCGGGCAACGGTGCCGCCTGAATGGTGAACGCCGCGCCCGCCAGCGCCAGGGCGAAATAAATTGCATGTCGTTTCATCGTTATTCCTCTTATGTTGTGTCCGTTCTGTTATCGTCTCACCACCAGATTTCCGCCTGCGCCCCTACGGCAAACTGATCGTTTTTACCGTCTTCAAAAATGCTGGTGGTGTTATTCGCGGCCTTATCCAGGTCGATATCCTTCGCTTTAATATAGGTGGCATAGAAGCGAATTTCCGGGCGCGAGGTCAGCATACTGGTATTAACTTTGAAGGTATGGAACAGCGTGGTCTTATAGCCGGACTCGTTATATTTTTTGCCGGTAACATCTTTGTTTTGCTGCTTGAAGTACCCCAGTTCGACGCCGGTCTGGTTATATTTATTCCAGATATAAGCCGGTCGCAGGACCGTACGGATGGATTCAAAATCGGAGTGGGCCCCGGTCTCGTAGCTGTAAACGTCGTTACCAAAAGAGTAAACGATGGCATTCGCCATAATAATGTCATCACGTAAATAGGTTTCCCCTTGCGAGGTTAAGCGCACGGCGGTGCCATTGGTATGGTCGCCATAATAGCGGCCGTTAAAGGTTGTATAGGGGCTGGAACCGGCATAGCGCGAGAAGCTGCTGGCAATGGAGTTATTCGCCAGTAAGAAAGAGAATTCGTTAAAGCCGCCGTTAGCAAATTTTTGCGTTAACGAGGTGCCGGCCATCCAGGTATCTTTCCATGGATAATAGCCTTCATTGCCCTCTTTATATTTCTCAGAAGAACTTTGGTTGGCAGCGACATAGCGTCCGCTGACCATCAGGCTGGCTTTATCCCACAGCGGGATCTCTTTGTAACGGATATCAAGGGTATTGGTGTTTATTTGCTGCTTATTGCTCAAGGAACGATCGTAGTCATCAACATCTTCCCGCACCAGCGCGATATCGAATTTCCCGACGCCAACCTGCCAGTTTTCCAGCCCCACGCCAGCCGCCGCATCGGTTCTCTGCGTTTTCCAGTCCAGCATCTGGATCTCGATTTTTGGCGCACCGTGTTTGCCGACCCAGAAATCGGCCTCCGGGGCAAACGGCAGGAATCCTTTGGTGTTAACGTACATATCCGAGAATTGGATGTAGTTTTCGCCGCCGGCATTGTCGCCAAACCAGCCAGTGGAATACTGCTGGCCAACGTTCCCGTCGAGCATCACGATGGCGTCGACGCGTTTATCGCCTTCCTGAAACACCCGCTGCTTCAGCTGCAGATCGAACCAGCCGGAATATTCATTGCCCAGACGGCCAAGCGAGCCGATGGCCCACGATTTTGGCGAGCCATGCGAGGCGGTTCCCCAGCCCGAGCGGAAGTAGCCGTTATAGCTAAAGCCAATTTCATCTTTGACGAACCTGCTAAAATCTTTCAGCGTCATCGCGCTGTAGGCTGGTGCACTGTCTGTAGCAGGTTGTTGATTTTTGACCAGTACCGCATCCGGTTTCACCGCTGCTTTCGGTCCGGCTGCCGCCGCGACGTTGCGCTTCTGGCTCTCTGCAGGCGGAGACCATGAGGCCCAAATCTGGTCTCTTTTTCTCTCCTGGTCTTGATATTTTTTGAGCTCTTTTTGCGTATCGCTGAGCGCTTTTTCCAGCAACTCAAGCCGTTGCTCTACCGTCAGCTGGCTCGCGATCAGGGAGGTTGAATAACAAAGCGGCGCCAGCAAGGCTATCGCCGAAGCGATCCTGGTTTTTCTCATCATAATATTCCCTTATATAAGTATTGGCATTAATAAAAACGACAGCGACAAGCATCGCGCGGGTTCAAATAGCTTTATCCATACCGCTTAAGGGCGCGGGGACTGTTATTTTTGCGCCTGGAAAAAAGCAAAAAAACCCGAAGAAGACGATCTGCCTTAACAGATAATCCTCTTCAGGTTTTGCCCGCGCATCGCGGTAGCAACCCTTATTAAGTCATTCTTCGCACGCATAAAAAAACCTGATATCGCCGCCGTGGGGGCAATATCAGGTTTTGCCTGCTGTCGCAGTAACAATCCGTTTAAAACATTCTGAGCTTGCGCGCTCAGTCAGTGGATGCTGATTGTTACGCGATAAAATGAAGAACTCAAACGGGCAGCCTGTTAATTGTGACGATAATCTCAGCAATATCGCTGCCGGTGGAGGAATCATATCTAATTCTGATAAATCCATTCATCAGAATTAGACAAAATGATTATTACTCTTTCGGATCTTTACCAGCGAGCAATTTATCCAGTTCATCGCCGCCCACATGACGGAAATCCTGGCCTTTGACGAAGTAGAAAATATATTCGCAGATATTCTGGCAGCGGTCGCCGATACGCTCGATGGAGCGCGCGCAGAACAGCGCCGTCAGGACGCTGGGGATAGTGCGCGAGTCTTCCATCATGTAGGTCATTAGCTGACGTACGATGCCTTCATATTCCTGGTCGACTTTCTTGTCTTCGCGATAGATACGTACCGCCTCGTCGAGATCCATACGCGCGAAGGCATCCAGCACGTCATGCAGCATCTGCACCGTATGGCGGCCCAGCGATTCAAGGCTCACCAGCAGCGGCTGATGCTGCTGGGAAAACTTCTCCAGCGCGGTACGGCAGATTTTATCCGCCACATCGCCAATGCGTTCCAGCTCAGCGATAGTCTTGATGATCGCCATCACCAGGCGCAGGTCGCTGGCGGTCGGCTGGCGCTTGGCGATGATGCGCACGCAGGCTTCATCGATCGCCACTTCCATCATGTTGACCTGTTTGTCGCCGTCAATCACGCGTTTCGCCAGTTCGCTGTCCTGGTTATGCATTGCGGTGATCGCATCAGAAAGCTGTTGCTCCACCAGCCCCCCCATGGTCATCACCTGGGTGCGGATATACTCCAGTTCAGCGTTGAACTGGCCGGAAATATGTTTGTTAAGATTTAGGTTGTCCATGGTGTCTCCTGATTGCCCAACTGGTGAGAGCCTGAAAGCACAAGGGCAAATCAACCGTAGCGGCCAGTAATATAATCTTCAGTTTGTTTCTTCGCGGGCTTGGTGAACAGATCATCCGTATTGCTGAACTCAATCAGCTCGCCAAGATACATAAATGCCGTATGGTCGGAGCAACGCGCAGCCTGCTGCATGTTGTGAGTCACGATAACGACGGTGTAGTCCTGTTTCAGCTCGGTGATCAGTTCTTCGATACGCCCGGTGGAGATCGGGTCCAGCGCGGAGCACGGCTCATCAAGCAGCAGCACTTCCGGGCGGATCGCGATACCGCGGGCAATACACAGACGCTGCTGCTGACCACCGGAGAGAGAATACCCGCTCTGGTGCAGTTTATCTTTGGTTTCGTTCCATAATGCGGCTTTGGTCAGCGCCCACTGCACGCGCTCGTCCATATCGGCACGGGACAGTTTTTCAAACAGGCGCACCCCGAAAGCGATGTTGTCGTAAATGGACATCGGGAACGGCGTTGGCTTCTGGAACACCATGCCAACCTTAGCGCGCAGCAGGGCGATATCCTGGGTGTTAGTCAGAATATTGTCGCCATCCAGTAGGATCTCACCTTCCGCACGCTGCTCTGGATACAGTTCAAACATTTTGTTGAACGTGCGCAGCAGGGTGGATTTACCACAGCCTGACGGACCGATAAACGCCGTTACCTGGTTTTTGGTGATATCCAGGTTGATGTTCTTCAGGGCATGGAATTTGCCGTAGTAGAAGTTCAGGTTACGAACTGAAATCTTACCCGGAGCTGTATTCACCATACTCATCTCAATCTCTTCCTCATTCAGCGCAGCCGTGGCTGCGCTGCAAAAAATTAACCGTGTTTCTTCTTGGCGAAGATAACGCGCGCCAGGATGTTCAGCAGCAAGACGCACAGGGTGATAATCAATACCCCGGCCCATGCCAGTTGCTGCCACTCCGCAAACGGACTCATGGCAAATTTGAAAATGGTCACCGGCAGGTTGGCAATCGGCTGCATCATGTCGGTGCTCCAGAACTGGTTAGACAACGCGGTGAACAGCAAGGGCGCCGTTTCCCCAGCGATACGGGCGATAGCCAGCAGGATCCCGGTCATAATCCCTGAGACGGAGGCTTTCAGGGTGATCGCCGAGATCATCTTCCACTTCGGCGTCCCCAGCGCATAGGCCGCTTCACGCAGGCTATCCGGCACCAGTTTCAGCATGTTTTCGGTGGTACGAATAACGATAGGCACCTGCAGCAGCGCCAGGGCGATCACCCCCGCCCAGCCAGAGAAGTGCTGCATCTGCGCCACCACGATGGTGTAGACGAACAGACCAACCACGATAGACGGCGCGGAAAGCAGAATATCGTTAATAAAACGGATAATTTCCGCCAGCACCGACTTGCGGCCATACTCCGCCAGATAAATTCCAGCGAGGATTCCCAGCGGCGTACCAAAGATGGTTGCCCACAGGATCAGCAGGCCGCTGCCGGCGAGGGCGTTGGCCAGACCGCCGCCCGCGGTATTCGGCGGCGGCGTCATTTCGGTAAACAGCGCCAGGCTCATGCCGTCGAAGCCGCGGGTTATCGTCGCCATCAGGATCCAGATAAGCCAGAACAACCCAAACGCCATGGTGGCCATCGACAGCGCCAGGGCGATACGGTTCTTCATGCGGCGTTTAGCCTGCATCTTGCGGCGAGACTCCGCCAGCTCGGCGGTGCTTTGCATTTCAATAGTCGCCATTAGCGTGCCCCCTCATTCTTCGCGAGGCGCATAATCATGAACTTCGACGCCGCCAGAACGATAAAGGTGATAACGAACAGGATCAGACCCAGTTCCATCAGCGCCGCCACGTGCAGACCGGTTTCCGCTTCGGCGAATTCGTTGGCCAGCGCGGAGGTAATGCTGTTCCCCGGCATATACAGCGATATGCTGTCGAGCTGGTAGGTGTTACCGATGATAAAGGTGACCGCCATGGTTTCACCCAGCGCGCGGCCCAGACCGAGCATCACGCCGCCGATCACCCCGTTCTTGGTGAACGGTAATACGATGCGCCAGATCACTTCCCAGGTGGTGCAGCCGATGCCATAGGCCGACTCTTTCATCATCACCGGCGTCTGTTCGAAAACATCACGCATTACCGCGGCGATATAAGGGATGATCATGATGGCCAGAATAACGCCAGCGGCGAGAATACCGATACCAAACGCCGGGCCGGCAAAGAGCGCGCCGACGAACGGAATAGTCGACAGGACGTTACCGACAGGCTCCTGGAAGTAAGTCGCAAACAGCGGGGCGAAAATAAACAGGCCCCACATGCCGTACACGATACTCGGGATCGCGGCCAGCAGCTCAATCGCAATGCCCAGCGGACGCTTGAGCCAGGCGGGGGACAGTTCCGTCAGAAACAGCGCGATGCCGAAGCTCACCGGGACGGCGATCAGCAGCGCGATAAAGGAGGTCACCAGAGTTCCGTAGATCGGCACCAGCGCGCCGAAGATTTCGTTGGGCGCATCCCACTCTTTGGTCCACAAAAAGGCAAAGCCAAACTTTTGAATGCTCGGCCAGGAAGAGATGATCAGGGAAACGATGATGCCGCCCAGCATCAATAGCACAATCAGCGCAGCCAGTTTTACCAGCGCACTGAAAATTATGTCACCCTTTTTCCCCGGAGGGGTAAATGCAGGCTTGGTTGCAGCCATAGATTACTCTTTACGTATTAAAACTTGTTCGAATAAATGCCCGGTGGCGTTGGCTCCCGGGCCTACAGTCTGAACCGTAGGGCGGGCAGCGCCTGAACGCCCCCGCCATCTTCGTCAAAAATCTACTGTTAGTACAGCGCTTTACCGCTGCTGTCTTTGACGTTGGTTTTCCATGCCGCACGAACCTGCTCTACCACGCTTTCCGGCAGCGTCGCGTAATCCAGCGCATTGGCTTCTTTCCCGCCGTTTTTATACGCCCAGTCAAAGAACTTCAGCACTTCGGCGGTCTGCTCAGGCTTGTTCGTCGCCTTATGCACCAGGATGAAGGTGGTTGAGGTGATCGGCCATGCATTTTCACCTTTCTGGTTAGTCAGGTCCTGAGCGAAAGACTTGCTCCAGTCAACGCCTTTTGCGGCGTTAGCGAAGTTGTCTTCAGTCGGGCTAACCGGCTTGCCGTCGGCAGAGACCAGTTTGGTGTACGCCAGGTTGTTTTGCTTGGCGTAAGCGTATTCGACGTAACCAATCGAGCCCGGCAGACGCTGAACAAAAGCGGCGATACCGTCGTTGCCTTTACCGCCCAGACCGGTTGGCCAGTTAACGGTAGAGCCTGCGCCGATTTTCGATTTCCACTCTTCATTCACTTTGGACAGGTAGCTGGTAAAGACGAAGGAGGTACCGGAACCATCGGCGCGGCGAACCACGGCGATATTCTGCGACGGCAGCTTCAGACCCGGGTTGAGCTTAGCGATCGCTTCGTCATCCCATTTTTTAATTTTACCCAGGTAGATATCGCCGAGGGTTTTGCCATCCAGCACCAGCTCGCCGGATTTCACGCCAGGCAGGTTAACCGCCAGCACCACGCCGCCAATCACGGTCGGGAACTGGAACAGGCCTTCCTGGGTCAGTTTGTCATCAGCCAGCGGAGCATCAGAAGCACCGAAATCCACGGTGTTGGCAATAATCTGTTTAACGCCACCAGAGGAACCAATACCCTGGTAGTTCACTTTATTGCCAGTTTCTTTCTGATAGGTGTCAGCCCATTTGGCATACACCGGCGCAGGAAAAGTTGCACCTGCGCCAGTCAGGCTTGCTGCTGCGAAAGCAGAGAAAGCGCTCATCGATAAGGTCGCGGCGACAACTGTTGCGACGGTGGTACGCATAACGTTCATAATGTCTCCTGCTGGGATTCGTAAATCATTGTTTCGAGGCTATGGTGAGCAAAATAGGTCAAAGAGGTGACAGTAAAATGTACGAATTATGACAGTTTTATGACACGCCAGGAGGAGGGATTTTACGTCAAATAATACGCTTATAACTCAAATGGTTATCTACTAGCATGACCACACAATGACAGAATAATTTTCTTTTTATGACAGCGAAATCGCAGAGCAAAACGATCGTTTGTCATCTATCGCCTGCCCAGATATTGCGCACAAGATCGGCGAAAAACAGCAGGTAAAAATAAAAAAGGGCCGCCGCCGGCAGCCCTTTGCAAAAGAGATAATACGTTACTCAACCGTGACCGATTTCGCCAGGTTACGCGGCTGATCAACGTCAGTGCCTTTGATCAGCGCAACGTGATAAGCCAGCAGCTGCAGCGGTACGGTGTAGAAGATAGGCGCGATGCTCTCTTCGACATGCGGCATCTCAATGATGTGCATGTTGTCGCTGCCGTTGAAGCCGGCGTCACCGTCGGCGAAAACGTACAGCTCACCGCCGCGGGCGCGAACCTCTTCGATGTTGGATTTCAGTTTTTCCAGCAGCTCATTGTTCGGCGCCACTACGATCACCGGCATTTCCGCATCAATCAGCGCCAGCGGGCCGTGCTTAAGCTCGCCTGCCGCGTAGGCTTCCGCGTGAATATAGGAGATCTCTTTCAGCTTCAGCGCCCCTTCCATAGCGATCGGGTACTGATCGCCGCGGCCAAGGAACAGCGCATGATGCTTATCAGAGAAACGCTCTGCCAGCTGCTCAATACGCTTGTCCTGGGAGAGCATCTGCTCGATACGGTTCGGCAGCGCCTGCAGGCCGTGGACGATATCATGCTCAATGGACGCATCCTGGCCTTTCAATCGCGCCAGTTTCGCCACCAGCATCAGCAGCACCGTCAGCTGAGTGGTAAAGGCCTTGGTCGAGGCCACGCCAATTTCCGTTCCGGCTTTGGTCATCAGCGCCAGATCGGATTCACGCACCAGCGACGAGCCCGGCACGTTGCAGATGGCCAGCGAGCCGAGATAGCCCAGCTCTTTCGACAAACGCAGCGCCGCCAGGGTATCGGCGGTTTCACCAGACTGGGAAAGGGTGATCATCAGGCTGTTACGACGCACCGCAGACTTCCGATAGCGGAATTCGGAGGCGATTTCCACATCGCACGGCACGCCGGCTAACGCCTCGAACCAATAGCGGGAGACCATCCCGGAGTTATAGGAGGTCCCGCAGGCAACAATCTGAATATGTTCAACCTGAGCCAGCATTTCATTGGCGTTCGGTCCCAGCTCGCTGAGATCGATTTCGCCGTGGCTGATACGCCCGGTCAGGGTGTTCTTAATCGCATTCGGCTGTTCGAAAATCTCTTTCTGCATATAGTGGCGATAGATACCTTTATCGCCGGCATCATATTGCAGATTGGATTCGATCTCCTGGCGCTTCACTTGCGCAGCGGATTTATCGAAAATCACTACCGAGCGACGAGTCACTTCCGCAATGTCGCCTTCTTCAAGGAAGATGAAGCGGCGGGTAACCGGCAGCAGCGCCAGCTGGTCGGAGGCGATAAAGTTTTCCCCCATGCCCAGACCGATAACCAGCGGGCTACCGGAGCGGGCCGCCAGCAGGGTACCCGGGTCGCGGGTATCCATGATCACGGTGCCGTAGGCGCCGCGCAGCTGCGGGATGGCGCGCAGCACGGCTTCACGCAAGGTTCCACCTTGTTCCAGCTCCCAGTGCACCAGATGGGCGATAACTTCGGTATCGGTCTCAGTGACGAAGACATAGCCGCGAGACTGCAGCAATGCGCGCAGCGGCTCGTGGTTTTCGATGATCCCGTTATGGACCACCACAATGTGTTCAGAAACATGCGGATGCGCATTGCTCTCAGACGGTTCGCCGTGCGTCGCCCAGCGAGTATGGGCGATCCCGGTACCACCGTGTAACGGTTGCTCTTCGACCGCCTGAGCCAGCATCTGTACCTTACCCAGGCGACGCACGCGGGTCATATGACCTTCGCTGTCGACTACCGCCAGACCGGCAGAGTCATAGCCACGGTATTCCAGACGACGTAAACCTTCGAGAAGGATTTCAGCAATATCACGCTGCGCGACTGCGCCAACAATTCCACACATAGTTAAATTTCCTGATAATGGCGATATGCCATGCGTTGTCGCTGACCTGTATTTACCCGTTTTCCGGGCGCCCCGAGCCTTGTAGAGAGTGGGGTTATTGTTATGGTACTGCCTGCGGACGGGGATCTATGTTGACCCTCTCATCCTGGTTCGCCTGGCGTTGTACACCCCCGGCGACAATTCTGTTCATTTTTTCTTCACCGGACGCTGCCAGCCCTGCTTATGGACCTGCGGCACGCGGCTCAACACCAGTTCGTTATCGGCGATATTGCGTGTGACGGTGGTGCCGGCGGCGATAGTGACGCCGTTGCCTACCGTAACCGGGGCCACCAGCTGGGTATCCGAGCCGACAAAGACATCGTCGCCAATAATCGTTTTGTGTTTGTTCGCGCCATCGTAGTTGCAGGTGATGGTGCCCGCGCCGATATTGACGTTATCACCGATCTCCGCATCGCCCAGATAGGTCAGATGACCCGCCTTGGAGCCTTTGCCGAGACGCGCCTTTTTCATTTCCACGAAGTTGCCAACGTGGGCGCCTTCCAGCAATTCGGCGCCCGGGCGCAGACGGGCAAATGGACCGATGGTGCAGGCCGCCTGCAGCTGGGCATCTTCCACCACGCTGTAGGGGCTGATTTCACAATCATCGCCGATAATGCTGTTTTTAATCACGCAGCCGGCGCCGATTTTCACTCGATCGCCCAGCACGATGCGGCCTTCCAGAATAACGTTAGTATCGATCTCCACATCGCGCCCGTGCTGCAGCGTACCGCGCAGATCGAAACGCGCCGGATCGCGCAGCATCACTCCCGCCAGCAGCAGCTTTTCCGCTTGCTCAGCCTGGTAGACGCGCTCCAGGCGCGCAAGCTGCAGGCGGTTGTTGACGCCTTCGACTTCGCTCAGGCGCTGGGGATGCACGGCAACGATCTCGCGACCTTCCTGATGCGCCATGGCGATGATATCGGTGATGTAGTATTCGCCCTGGGCGTTGTTATTGGTGAGATTCGCCAGCCAGCGCTTGAGGTCCGCTCCGCCGGCGATCAGGATCCCAGTGTTAATTTCCTGAATCTGGCGCTGCGCCTCGCTGGCATCTTTGTGCTCAACGATGCCCGTCACCTGGCCATTTTCACGGGTAATGCGGCCGTAGCCGGTTGGATCATCCAGCTTCACGGTCAGCAGACCAATCCCGCCCTGCGGCTTCGCGGCGCGCAGGCGCTGTAGCGTCTCGACGGAGATCAGCGGCACATCGCCGTAGAGCATCAGGATGTCTTCATCATCATTGAAGAACGGCGCCGCCTGCTGCATGGCGTGCCCGGTTCCAAGCTGCTCGGCCTGCAGCACCCAGTTCAGGTTGTCTTCATGCAGCGTCTGACGCAGCAGATCGCCACCGTGGCCATACACCAGGTGTACCGCACATGCGCCTAAATCGTTAGCGGCATCAATGACATGCTGCACCATTGGCTTCCCGGCCAGGGTATGCAGCACCTTAGGAAGATCGGAATACATGCGGGTCCCTTTGCCTGCGGCAAGGATAACCACGCTCATCGCACTATTTGACATACTCATCCTGACGGTAGTTAGAACGAAAAGTAAAAGCCTTTCACGTTGAAATTTCTACATATTTTTCATCATAAAACGAGACGTGGAGAAAACGTCCAGGCTCACTGCTATACACCATTTTATGACGCTATTTTTAACCACTGCAAATCAGTTTAACGCTGAAAAAGGAGGGCGGGGAGGATAATCATTGACTATCTCACTGCTTTTGCTGTTTTTTCGCCACCTGAATAAAGCCGCTGCGGAAAGCGATTTTCAGTACCCACAGCGGGAAGAACCAGGATAATCGTCGCCAGTCGCTGGCGGGGGAGGGCGGCAAAGTGATTGATGTAGCGATAAAAAACGAAAGGCCACCGTCAGGTGACCTTCTTTGCCCGGTTTCACATCGCCAGTGTTGTCGTTTTCATGGGCGATACGTCGTGTCAGCGGGGGGATAGCGCGGAGCTTAGAAGCTCAGGACGCTAAATTTAGCGATGATTTTATGGAACAGTTTCATGATGATTTCCTGACGCAGGTGCAGTTTGATAACGCTATTTTATGTGATATGCATCACATAAAATAGAGTCTACGCTTCATCATTTAACTAATCAATAACAATTAAGGGTGAATTCTGTTTTCACTTCATCCGCTCGTCAGCAGCTGGGCATAAAAAAAGCCAGCCTGGAAACCAGACTGGCTTTTTACGTTCAAGCCGGTGTTACATCGCTTTTTTGGTCAACTCGATAACGCGCAGTTTAGCGATCGCTTTGGCCAGTTCCGCAGAC
>PPYF01462552.1_pt1 | contig 23832 bp, 19 predicted proteins | sample 1559871 | NCBI WGS metagenome assembly PPYF01 (sample SAMN08240021, study PRJNA423297) | Human gut metagenome, whole genome shotgun sequencing project. | reverse complement strand
AATCGGTGGAGCTGCATGACAAAGTCATCGGGCATTATCTGAACATAAAACACTATCAATAAGTTGGAGTCATTACCCATCGCGGAGAGGAGGTCGCCATCAAGATGGGTTGCTGAACATATTTTAAACAGGTGAAAAAGGGTGAGCGATTTTTGATAGTTGAACCAGGCACTTTAAGTTTAACTAGGGCGTCATTATTTATTAAATTTTATAGACGCTATATATGGGTAGTAATATACATGGAATTAGTTGCACTGCAAATAATTATTTGAAACAGGCCTGGAACGATATAAAAAATGAGTACGAAAAAAATCAAACATATTCAATCACGCTTTTTGAAAACACACTGGTGTGTTTTATGCGGTTATACAATGAACTCAGACGTAAAGTAAATGAAGAGGATATTCCATGTCTGGAATGTGAATCGCTAGAAAAACAATTATATGAAATGCAAAATGATAATGATTTATCTTCATTTTTGAAAACATTGCATGCTAAAGATACGAAAATTTATTCAGGAGTTTCAGGAGGTTTTACATATACTATAAAATATTCTCAAGAGAGAGAGCTTGTTATTATATCATTGCCGTACAGAAGTTCAGAGACTATCGCAGATTTTAAAGGTTATTGTTGGCTTAATTTTATAAAATTTATTGAAAGCTTGTGTGATGATGTTTTTTCTGAGTATTGTTTAGATGATGAAAATATGAGTATCCAGCCAGAATGGATAAATACTCCGGGAATATCTGATTTAGATTCTGGTATTGATTTGTCTGGTATATCTTTTATTCAGAGTGAAATTAATAAAACTTATGGATTAAAATACGCTCCAGTAGATGGCGATGGCTATTGTCTGTTAAGGGCCATACTGGTTTTAAAAGAACATGAGTATTCATGGGCGCTGGGCAGCCATAAGACGCAAAAGCAAGTATACGAAGAGTTTATTAAAATTGTTGATAAACAAACGATCGAGGCTCTTGTTGATACGGCATTCTATAATCTCAGGGAAGATGTAAAGACGTTATTTGGCGTTGATCTACAATCTGACAACAAAATTCAGGGGGAGGGTAGTCTTATGTCATGGAACTTTCTGTTTTTTAAAAAATAATTTATTGATAGTTGCTTGAATGACAAAAAATGCATACTGCATTTACCCGAGTTTATATTTAATGATAACAAGGCACGCCTTGTTTTAGACACCGACCCAGAGAAGAGGATTAATGAGGTGAAAAATTTCCTCACTGCTCTTTCAGATAGCATTTGCTCATTATTTATTGTTAATAGTAATGTGGCATCAATCTCCTTAGGGAATGAATCCTTTTCAACAGATGAAGATCTTGAGTATGGTTATTTAATAAACACTGGCAATCATTATGATGTTTACCTCCCTCCTGAACTTTTTGCTCAGGCTTACAAGTTAAAAAATAAGGAAATGAATGCGCAACTCGACTATTTAAATCGTTATGCAATTTAATGGCAAAGGCATATGCTAAAAACCATTGTTATTAGTCTCACACTTTTTTATTGGTAAATATTGTCTCTGTATTGGTAACGCCGCAGATATTCTGTTTAGCCACAGGTGCAATTATCAGCGGCGTACGCGAGGCAGGGGCTAATCAGGCATAGTTTGCGTCAAACCTTGCCTGTTTTTGAAGATGTATATAGAAAAACAGGCGTTCAACAAGCCATTTTGCGAACCTGTTCCCGGAAAAAAGTCATATTTCTGTCACACTCTTTAGTGATTGATAACAAAAGAGGTGCCAGGAATGAACAAAACGCTAATCGCCGCAGCTGTGGCAGGGATAGTTTTACTCGCTTCAAACGCTCAGGCACAAACCGTACCGGAAGGCTATCAGCTACAGCAAGTGCTCATGATGAGCCGCCATAACTTACGTGCGCCGCTGGCGAACAATGGCAGTGTGCTGGAGCAGTCGACGCCGAATAAATGGCCCGAATGGGACGTCCCCGGTGGGCAACTCACCACCAAAGGTGGCGTACTCGAAGTGTATATGGGGCATTACATGCGTGAATGGCTGGCAGAGCAGGGGATGGTGAAATCGGGGGAATGCCCGCCGCCAGACACCGTTTATGCCTATGCCAATAGTCTGCAACGTACCGTTGCGACCGCACAGTTCTTTATTACCGGCGCATTCCCGGGGTGTGATATTCCTGTGCATCACCAGGAAAAAATGGGCACCATGGACCCAACCTTTAACCCGGTGATCACCGATGATTCCGCCGCATTCAGTGAACAGGCGGTGGCGGCAATGGAGAAAGAGCTCAGCAAACTCCAGCTTACCGACAGCTACCAGCTACTGGAAAAAATCGTTAACTATAAAGATTCCCCTGCCTGTAAAGAGAAACAACAGTGTTCGCTGGTGGATGGCAAAAATACCTTTAGCGCGAAGTATCAACAAGAACCAGGTGTTTCCGGGCCGCTGAAAGTCGGCAACTCGCTGGTAGATGCGTTTACTTTGCAATACTACGAAGGTTTTCCGATGGATCAGGTGGCCTGGGGAGAAATCAAATCTGACCAGCAGTGGAAGGTGTTGTCGAAGCTGAAAAACGGTTACCAGGACAGCCTGTTTACCTCACCGGAAGTGGCGCGCAATGTTGCGAAACCGCTGGTCAGTTATATCGACAAAGCTCTGGTCACCGATCGCACCCGTGCACCGAAAATCACGGTGTTAGTTGGGCACGACTCCAACATAGCCTCTCTGTTAACGGCGCTGGATTTCAAACCGTATCAGTTGCATGACCAGAACGAACGCACGCCGATTGGCGGCAAAATCGTTTTCCAGCGTTGGCATGACAGCAAAGCCAATCGCGATTTGATGAAAATTGAATATGTGTACCAGAGTGCGGAACAGTTACGTAATGCCGATGCGTTAACCCTGCAGGCACCTGCGCAGCGTGTGACGCTGGAATTAAGCGGTTGCCCGATAGACGCTGATGGTTTCTGCCCGATGGATAAGTTTGATAGCGTGTTGAATGAAGCGGTGAAATAACAGAAAACTCCCCCGCGAGAAGCGGGGGAGTCGCTGGTTAAACGTTTTTACGTTCGATGGTCTGTTCGCCCCAAAAAAGCGAATCTTTATCGGTCTTAGCAAAGGCTTTGACTAACACTTCATCACTACCTTCTTCCCAAATCTTTTCCGCCATTTTTTCGTCGTACCCGGCGACTTCGAAAATGGCCTCGGCTATTTCCGGCGACGTATTGCGCAGAGATGCCCATTCACCGACGTGATGAGCTTTCGCTTCTTGAGTTGGCATGCGTATCCTCCTGTTGAAGATTAGCCGTTAAGTTTAACTGCCAGACCTGCGACATATTTCCCTTGATAACGAGCAATAGACAGTTCTTCCTGGCTGGGCTGGCGTGAACCGTCACCGCCTGCGATGGTGGTTGCGCCGTACGGCGTACCGCCGCGAACCTGTGAAACGTCAAATAATTCCTGCGCTGCGTAGCCAATAGGGACAATTACCATGCCGTGATGCGCAAGGGTCGTCCAGGTGGATGTGATGGTTTGTTCCTGACCGCCGCCAGTACCGGTGGAACTAAAGACGCTCGCCAGTTTTCCGTATAGTGCGCCGGAAGCCCACAGGCCGCCCGTCTGGTCGAGGAAGGTACGCATTTGACCGGACATGTTGCCAAAGCGGGTAGGTGTACCAAAAATAATGGCGTCGTAATCGGCCAGTTCTTGCGGGGTTGCAACCGGTGCAGTTTGCGTTTTACCGCCTGCTTTTTCAAATAATTGCGGCGGCATGGTTTCCGGTACACGCTTAACGACAACTTCAGCGCCATCCACTTTGCTTGCACCCTCAGCGACTGCGCGTGCCATCGTTTCAATATGTCCGTACATGGAATAATAAAGCACCAGAACTTTAGCCATTTCTAACCACTCCTCGTGTTATCTCTATTCCGTAGCGATTCGCTACCACTTATTTAAAGATAAGACGTCCTTTTCAGAGTGCAAATTTCACAACCACTTATTTGATTTATAACAACTTTCACAAGCACGTAATTTTGTCGCAAAATGACACATTTTTATCTCATCGCGTTTTTTTAATCATAAGAGCGGCTTATGGATAATTATTGGAGATGATATCTATTCTCGCTAAGAAGCTGTTGCAGGATATTACCAAACGCGGGTCTGCCCGCGTCAGTTCACTAAGCTTAGTCCCACGTAGCGAAAATATGGCAGCCGCCATACGCCGCGTTAATTCTATGCAATATGATGTCTATACCCAGACGGAGGTCAGTAATGGCAAACCATCGAGGCGGTTCCGGCAATTTTGCAGAAGACCGCGAAAGAGCATCAGAAGCAGGTAAAAAAGGTGGACAGCACAGCGGGGGTAATTTCAAGAATGACCCGCAGCGCGCATCTGAAGCAGGTAAAAAAGGTGGTAAGAGCAGTCACGGCAAAAGCGACAACTAGCCGGGCTAATCAATGACGAATGCATTTTTGTCTGTAGCTCGTCAAAAAGCCATCACCGCCGGTTACCCGGTGGTTGATACTGATGACAAATGTAAGCTTGCCTGATGCGCGATGCTTATCAGGCCTACCAGAAGATTGCAATATATTGAATTTGCACTGTTTTGTAGGCCGGATAAGGCGTTTACGCCGCATCCGGCATGAACAATGCGTACGTTGTCAACAATCTGCACCGCCGGTAACCCCGGCGGTTTTCTGTTTATGGCTCCTGATGAACAACTTCTGGCGGTGGAACGTCAACCAACTTTCTGCTTAACAACGCATTGAGTAAAATCGCGCCAAAGGTTGCTGTACCAATCCCTCCCAACGTAAAACCGCCCAGCGTGAGAGCAAAATCACCCGCGCCCAGCACTAAGGTTACTGCGACCATAATCAAATTACCGTTCTGGCTTAAATCGACACGGTTTTGTACCCATATCCTTGCGCCTGCGACGGCAATCAGCCCGAACACAACAATTGATGCACCACCAATAACCGCGGCCGGAATGGTATGAATCAGCGCACCAAATTTCGGTGAAAAGCCCAACAGCATGGCGATGACGGCAGCAGCAACAAACACCAGCGTCGAGTAGACTTTGGTCACGGCCATCACACCGATATTTTCAGCATAGGTGGTCACGCCGCTACCGCCGACAGAGCCGGAAAGCATCGTTGCCAGACCATCGCCTACGAATGCCCGCCCCATATACGGGTCCATATTGCGTCCGGTCATCCCGGCGACTGCCTTGAGATGACCTAAGTTTTCCGCCACCAGAATCACCGCCACGGGCGCAATCAGCATCATTGCCTGACCATTAAAAGCAGGAGTGGAAAAATGTGGCAGACCGAACCAGGCAGCATGGCTGACGAGAGTAAAATCGACGGCTTTTCCCAGCCCTAAAACGTTGGTCATCACGCCATACAGCAGACAGGCGACAATTAATCCTACGAGAATCAATAACCGCTGGATCATGCCACGGGTAAACACCGCCACCAGCCCAATACACAGCACCGTCATTACCGCCATCCAGCTATCAAAGGCCGAAGCCGATACACTTTTCACTGCGATAGGCGCTAAGTTCAGGCCAATCGCCATCACCACCGCACCCGTCACCACCGGCGGCATTAGCCGTTCAATCCAGCGTGTACCGATTTTCATCACCACCAGGCCAATGACGGTATAAACCAGCCCACAGGCGATAATCCCGCCCAGCGCAATGCTGATATTCGGGTTAATGCCCTGACCGTTAAAGCCCGTCGCGGCAATCACCACGCCGACAAAAGCCGCGCTGGAACCGAGATAACTGGGGACGCGCCCGCCGGTAATAAAGAAAAACAGTAACGTGCCGATCCCCGACATTAAAATGGAAAGATTGGGATCCAGCCCCATCAGAATCGGCATTAACACCGTCGCGCCAAACATCGCCACCGCGTGTTGAACGCCCATTACTGCCGTCTGAGCAAACGGCAATCGTTCATACGGCGCGACCACGCCGCTCTCTGTAGAGGTCGATTTTAACTGCCAGTGAGGAAAACCGAACATTGCCATCAGCTGTCTCCTTAAGGAGGTTAACAAGCAGGGCGCATCAGCGCGTGATAACTGCGATCGAACCACACCAGCCCGTAGGGTGTGGTGTGACGATGAATCGCTTCGATGGCGCAAAACAGAATGTCGTGGGTGCCGACGCTCACCACCTGGCTGATACGGCAGTCAAACGAAACCAGAGCCTCTTCCAGTTGCGGGCATCCGGTCACCCCCGTCTGCCAGCGGGCGGCGGCAAAGCGGTGTTCCATGGGCGTTTTGCCGCCAAAAAGGTTTGAAAGCGGCTCCTGCCCGGCGCTAAGTGTATTTACACACAGCGTTCGATTTTCATTGAATGCCGGCCAGACGGACGCCCCACGATTCAGGCACACCAGTAATGTGGGCGGCGTATCGGTCACACTGCAGACGGCGCTGGCGGTGAACCCGGCGCGCCCGGCTGGACCGTCCGTGGTGATAATATTGACCGCCGCGCCCATGCAGGACATCGCATCGCGAAAAGTTTGTTGATCGACAATGTTCATAGTTTGCTCCTTACAACAGCCCGCAGGCTTCTTCAAAGGACAGACGTGGCAGGCGCGCATAAAGCTTGCTGCTATCGCCATAGCCGATATTAATCAGCAGATTGCTCTTCAGCGTGCTGCCCGTAAAAAAGGCGTCGTCCACGTGTTGACGGTCAAAGCCCGACATCGGGCCGGTATCCAGTCCCAGCGCCCGGCAGGCGACGATCAGATAGGCCGCCTGCATGGAACTGTTGCGAAACGCTGTTTCTTCGGCAAGTTGTGGGCTGGAGGTAAACCAACTGCGGGCATCACCGTGGGGAAACAGTAGTGGTAACCGTTCATAAAATTCACTGTCCCAGGCGACGATAGCGGTGACGGGCGCGGTCAGGGTTTTTTGCAGATTGCCGCTGGAAAGTGCCGGGCGCAGACGTTCTTTTCCTTCTGCCGTGCGGATAAACACGATCCGTGCCGGAGAACAGTTAGCTGATGTCGGCCCCCATTTCATCAGGGCATAAATCTCCCGTAACGTCTCATCGCTGACGGGTGTCTCCCGCCAGCCGTTGTGAGTGCGGGCATCGGTGAACAGGGTGCTAAGCGCACCTGGGCTAACGGCTTCGTTCATAGCAATTCCTTACAGGGCGGCTTCACGGTGATGTAACAGGCTGGCAAGCCCGTTGAGTAACAGAGCATTAAACGTTTCGGGATCGGTCACGTTGCAGGCGTGTCCGCCATAGGGCATCACCATTTTCTGGCTATCGGGCATGGCGGCATGAAGTTCACTGGAACATTCTGTTGGCACCAGCAGATCATCACTGGCGCAGATGATTTGCACCGGGCAGCGGATGCGATCCGCATGGTGACTAAAGTCAGCGCGTTTGAGGGCGTTAAGTCGACGCAGTAAATTATTTTTGCCCTGAAAATGCGCCAGTGCCAGCGCGTCTTCTGCCTCCAGGCGAGGTGCGCGGGCCGCCATCCAGTCGGCGGGATAGAGGAACAACGGCTGCGCTTCCACCCATGCCTGCGCGCCGCCGCTATACAGTAATCGTTCGCGAACCTGAAAACAGCGGCGCGTATGGGCGTTTATTCGTAGCCAGCCGTTAACGCTGATCAGCACAGTTACCGACGCGGGATAATCCAGCGCCAGCTGCATTCCCACCAGCGCACCGAGCGCATGGCCGACCACTGCGTAATGCTCAATCCCTGCGGCTACCAGCGCCTGATGCAGTTCCGCTGCCATCTGGGCGATACTGTAATCTTCTGCCAGCGTGTCGGGATTATTGCCGGTGCCGCGCTGGTCGTAACAGACTACCTGATACTCCTGCTCCAGCACCGCCAGTTGCGGTAACCAGTAACTGCCGCTACCCCCAAGACCCGAAATCAACACCACTACGGGCGCATCAGCATAAGGGGGAGGTGAGAGTGAAAGTTTCATCGCGGCCTCACTTGGCGATATGCGCAATTGTGGCGATTTCCACCAGCGCGTCAGGTTTTACCAGTCCGCACTGAATGCAGAATCGCGCCGGTTTATCACCCGGAAAAAACTCGGCGTAGATTTCGTTAATCGCGGCGTAATTTTTCCAGTCGGTAATAAAGATGCTGTTGAAGGTCACATCCGCCATCGTGCCACCCGCCGTCTCGATCACCTTGCGGATAGTTTCCAGAACGTGGCGGGTTTGCGCCTTTGGGTCATCGGCAAACAGCACGTTATTATGTTGATCAAAAGCCAGCGTACCGGAGACATACACCACGCCATCAGCCAGCGTGCCGGGAACGAAGGGGGCCAGCGGTGCGCTGCTGCCAGCGGGAATAATTACGGATTTTGGCATCGTTAAACTCCTTAAGCGATATGAGCAAAGGACGTGGGAGAAAGCGCGTCGCAGAATGTTTCGACGTCGCTGACCCAGCCAAAAAAGGTTTCGATATTGAACAACGCGGCTTTCTGTGCAAATTCAGGCCCCGCCTGGTGTGTTGCGTCTTCCAGCACCACGCCGAAATACTCCAGAAAAAAGCCATCGCGTAGCGTCGATTCGACGCAGACGTTGGTAGCGATACCGGTGAAAACCAGATGGCGTATTCCACGGCTGCGCAAAATGCTGTCCAGCGGCGTATTGAAGAAACCGCTGTAGCGCGGCTTCGGCAGCACAATATCGCCAGGCTGCGGCACCAGTTCATCCACCAGTTGATAATCCCAGGAGCCTTTCGCCAGCAATTTCCCCTGCAGCTGCGGCTGCTTACGCATGGTTTTCAGGGCGTTCGATTTATGAAAATTCGGTGAGCCGGGTCCGCCAGCTTCGACATACTGTTCATCCCAGCCATTTTGAAACCAGATGATCAGCATCCCTGCCGCTCGCGCTGCGGTCACGGCGGTTTGAATGTTGGCAATGACCGGGCGAGTGGTTGAGACATCAAACCCGGCGAGATCTAAGTAGCCGCCTGGCGTGGCATAAGCGTTTTGCATATCCACCACGATCAGCGCACTTTGCTGCGGATCGAAGGTAATGGCTTCCGGTCGAGCGGTTAAGGTCGTCATCATGCCACCTCCTGAGTCAGCGCAGGGAGATGGGCGCGGCACTGCATCAGTGGTTGAATGCGCTCGCCGAAGGTTTCGATTCCCGACAGAAAATCATCGAAGGTTAACAGCACGCCTTCGGCACCAGGCACGCTTGCGACTTCATCTAACATGCGCGCGACACTGGCGTAAGAACCGACTAACGTCCCCATATTGATGTTTACCGCCGAAGTGGGATCGGCCATCTGACGGACGTTGGTATCAGTACCGGAGCGGGTATCTTTCTGACTTTGTTCGGTTAGCCAGCTTAACGCCTCTTCATCCGCGCCCGCTTTGTAGTGTTCCCATTTGGCGCGAGCGGCATCGTCGGTTTCATCGGCAATCACCATAAACAATACATAAGAGCCAACGTCGCGCCCGGTTTGCTCTGCGGCCTGTTTCATCCGCACAGCGGTCGGGGCGAAAGCCGTGGGTGTATTTACACCTTTGCCGAAACAGAAGTTGAAATCGGCATACTGGGCGGAGAACGCCATGCCAGCGTCGCTTTGCCCGGCGCAGATCACTTTCATGGGGACACTCGGTTGCGGACTGACGCGACAATCATTCATGGTGAAAAAATCGCCTTTAAAATCGCTTTTCCCCGTGCCCCACAGGTCGCGCAGCACCTGAACATATTCGGTGAGATAGTCGTAACGACGGGAGAAATAGTCATCGCCAGGCCAGATACCCATCTGCTCATACTCGGGCTTTTGCCAGCCAGTCACGAGGTTGACGCCAAAACGCCCGCCAGAGATGGAGTCGATGGTTGCGGCCATACGGGCGACGATTGCCGGAGGTAACGTTAAGGTGGCAGCAGTGGCGTAAATCTGAATGCGCGAGGTGACGGCCGCCAGTCCCGCCATCAAGGTGAACGACTCAAGGTTGTGATCCCAGAACTCAGTTTTGCCGCCAAAGCCACGCAGTTTGATCATCGACAGGGCGAAATCGAAATGGTAGTGCTCCGCTTTTTGCACAATGGCTTTATTCAGTTCAAAGGTCGGCATGTACTGCGGCGCGTGGATCGAAATGAGCCAGCCGTTGTTGCCAATAGGTACGAATACGCCAATTTTCATCATCAACCTCTCTTCGTCTCGTAAAGTGAAAGTCAGACGGGGCACTGCGTCCTGCATATCCTTTTCAGCCGCGTAATGGCTTGTTTGCAAAGTGGATGCCAGTTTTTAAAAAGTGAATGTTATTAATGTGTTAATGCTAAGTTATCTAAAATATCTGGTAAAAAGTGGACTAAACGGTCAAAACAGTTGCACATAAAACATGCATCCGTGCGCGATGAGAGTGCAGAAGGTCGAGGCCGGACGGGGGTTTTGCTATCCTGTTGCCAATCTACAAGAGGGGAGAGCGCATGACGCAAGGCGCAGTCAAAACAACGGGTAAACGTTCGCGTACAGTAAGCGCGAAGAAAAAAGCGATTCTTAGCGCAGCACTGGACACTTTTTCACAATTCGGTTTTCACGGCACAAGGCTGGAGCAGATCGCAGAGTTGGCGGGTGTTTCAAAAACCAATCTGCTGTATTACTTTCCGTCAAAAGAGGCGCTGTATATTGCCGTGCTGCGGCAGATTCTCGATATCTGGCTGGCACCGTTAAAAGCGTTTCGTGAAGATTTCGCCCCGCTGGCGGCGATCAAAGAGTACATCCGTCTGAAGCTGGAAGTCTCACGCGATTATCCGCAGGCTTCGCGCCTGTTCTGTATGGAGATGCTGGCAGGCGCGCCGCTGTTAATGGATGAACTGACGGGCGATTTGAAGGCATTAATTGATGAGAAATCGGCGCTGATTGCCGGTTGGGTCAAAAGCGGCAAACTCGCGCCGATTGATCCGCAGCATTTGATTTTTATGATTTGGGCTTCCACTCAACATTACGCCGATTTCGCCCCTCAGGTGGAGGCGGTGACAGGCGCGACGTTGCGCGATGAGGTATTTTTCAATCAAACGGTTGAAAACGTGCAGCGGATTATTATTGAGGGGATTCGACCACGTTAAAGATGCCGGAGGAGGTTGTAACATCCTCCGGCTACCTGTTTAACCTATAGTCATTAAACTGGCGTTACCGCCAGCGGCAGCGGTATTCACACTCAGCGAACGTTCGATATACAGCCGTTCCAGAAGGATATTGCTTTCGCCACGGGCAAAACCCTGCACCGAAACAATTGCGCCATCCCGCGCAGCAACGGCTTCACACAATGCGCGAAGCTGATCCGAATCACCGTGGAAGATCACCGCATCAAAGGGTTGAGCGGTTATATTTTCCGCTTTCGCCAGTTGAATACGTTCGCTGACTGCCGATGGCAATGCCTTTACTAGCTGACGATGCAGCGCGTCATCCGGCCACAGTACCTGGCTGCCCACCGCCAGCACGGCGGCGAGCTGAGTCAGCGCATCCTGCTCATCATCGGCAATACACAACACGCGCTCACGCGGCAGCAGCGTCCAGGTGTTGCGTTCACCCGTCGGCCCCGGCAGCAATCGTTGTGTTCCTGCCTGCGCCAGCTCGCCATATTGCGTACATAACGCCTGCAATTCTGGACGATTTGCTGCCCATTCCCGCAGTGCATTTAGCGGCTGAGTCAATGCGGCTTTCAACTGTGCATCGACCGGATACTCTGCATCCTGACGCGCGAGCGTCACTGCCAGCGCACTTTCCGGGCGATTCGCCAGCAGACGGTAGAGATAGAGCGGACCGCCTGCTTTCGGCCCGGTACCGGACAACCCTTCGCCGCCGAATGGCTGCACACCCACCACTGCGCCCACCATATTACGGTTAACATACAGGTTACCAACATGGGCCGAGCCAGTGACCTGGGCGATGGTTTCATCAATACGCGTATGGACACCAAGCGTCAGACCATAGCCGGAAGCGTTAATCTGCTCGATCAGCTCTGGTAGCTGGTTACGGTTGTAACGCACCACATGCAGCACCGGACCAAAGACCTCTTTTTGCAATTCGGCAAAGTCATCCAGTTCGATCAGCGTCGGGGCGACAAAGGTGCCGCTTTGCCATTCACGGGCATCTTCGCTGTTTTCCCGCACCGCCTGGAACACCGGACGGCCTTTGCTACGCATGGTCTGAATATGGCGCTCAATATTGGCTTTCGCTTCGCTATCAATCACCGGACCGATATCGGTGGTCAGGCGACCCGGATTACCCATCCGGCATTCGGCCATTGCGCCGCGCAGCATTTTCAACGTGTGGTCGGCAATCTCATCTTGCAGGCACAGCACGCGCAGCGCCGAACAACGCTGACCCGCACTGTCGAACGCCGAGGCCAGTACATCCACGACGACCTGTTCGGTCAGTGCTGAAGAATCGACAATCATCGCGTTCATGCCGCCGGTTTCAGCGATGAGCGGAATAGGGCGACCCTGAGCGTCCAGGCGGCTGGCGATATTGCGCTGCAGTAACGTAGCGACTTCGGTTGAACCGGTAAACATCACCCCGCGTACGCGATCATCACCCGTCAGTTGCGCGCCCACGGTTTCCCCCTGACCTGGCAGCAACTGCACCACGCCTGGCGGTACACCCGCTTCCAGCAAAATGGCGATCCCTTGCGCGGCAATCAGCGGCGTTTGTTCTGCCGGTTTTGCCAGCACGCTGTTACCTGCCGCCAGTGCGGCAGCAATCTGCCCGGTGAAAATAGCCAGCGGGAAGTTCCACGGACTGATACACACCACAGGCCCTAATGGACGGTGGGTTTCGTTAGCGAAATCATCCCGCACCTGTCCGGCATAGTAGTGGAGAAAATCGACCGCTTCGCGCACTTCGGCAATGGCGTTACTGAAGGTTTTTCCGGCTTCACGCACCAGAATACCAATCAGTTGCTGCATCTGGCTTTCCATTAGCACGGCAGCGCGATGCAAAATCGCCGCGCGTTCAACCGGAGGAGTGGCAAACCAGATTGGCGCGTTATTAACCGCACTTTCCAGCGCCTGTTCTACCTCACGCGGCGTGGCTTCACGCACAAAGCCCACAATATCTTTCGGTTCCGCAGGGTTAATAACGGGCGACATCTCACCTGCCGCTACCGGTTGTTCCAGCATTGGCAAGGCCTGCCATTTTTGCAGTGCACTATTGAGCAGGGCAGAAGAGAGCGAGGCCAGCCGGTGTTCGTTAGCGAGATCCAGCCCTGCCGAGTTGTCGCGCCCGTGACCGTAAAGATCGCGCGGCAGGGGAATTTTCGGATGCGGTAATCCAGTTTGCCCTTCCTGTTGCGCCAGTTTTTCTACAGCAGTGACCGGATCGGCGACCAGTTCATCCAGTGGCAAAGAGGTGTCGGCAATACGGTTAACAAACGAGGTGTTAGCACCGTTTTCCAGCAGGCGACGCACCAGATACGCCAACAGCGTTTCATGGGTACCGACCGGAGCATAAATACGACACGGACGGTTAAGTTTGCCGTCGGCAACTTTCCCGGTGACCTGCTCATACAGTGGCTCGCCCATACCATGCAGGCACTGGAACTCGTACTGACCCGGATAGTAGTTCTGACCTGCCAGTTGATAAATCGCTGCCAGCGTATGGGCGTTGTGCGTCGCGAACTGCGGGTAGATTAGATTCGGCACCGCCAGCAGCTTTTTCGCACAGGCGAGATATGAAACGTCGGTATACACCTTGCGGGTATAAACCGGATAGCCTTCAAGGCCGTCCATCTGCGCACGCTTGATTTCACTATCCCAGTACGCGCCTTTCACCAGGCGAATCATCAGACGGCGACGGCTGCGGGTGGCGAGATCAATCAGGTAATCAATCACCAGTGGGCAGCGTTTTTGATAAGCCTGAATAACAAAACCGATACCGTTCCAGCCTGCCAGCTCAGGCTCGAAACAGAGTTTTTCCAGCAGATCGAGGGAGATCTCCAGACGATCGGCCTCTTCGGCGTCAATGTTGATACCAATATCGTACTGACGCGCCAGCAGGGTGAGTGATTTCAGACGTGGGTAAAGCTCTTCCATTACCCGGTCATACTGGGCGCGGCTGTAACGCGGATGCAGCGCCGACAGCTTGATTGAAATGCCCGGACCTTCATAGATGCCACGACCATTGGACGCTTTACCAATGGCGTGAATCGCCTGCTGATAGGAAACCATATACGCTTGTGCATCTGCGGCAGTCAGTGCAGCTTCGCCAAGCATATCGTAAGAGTAACGGAAACCTTTCTCTTCCAGCTTGCGGGCATTGGCTAACGCTTCCGCGATGGTTTCGCCAGTGACGAACTGCTCGCCCATCAGGCGCATCGCCATATCCACACCTTTGCGGATCAGCGGTTCACCGCTTTTACCGATAATGCGGTTCAGCGAGCGGGAGAGGCTGGCTTCGTTATGGGTGGAAACCAGTTTGCCAGTAAACAGCAGCCCCCAGGTGGCGGCATTAACAAACAAAGACGGGCTACGACCAATGTGTGATTGCCAGTTACCGTTGCTGATTTTGTCGCGAATTAACGCATCACGGGTGGCTTTGTCGGGAATACGCAACAACGCTTCCGCCAGACACATCAGCGCCACGCCTTCCTGCGATGACAACGAAAACTCCTGCAATAACCCCTGAACCATACCTGCGCGACCACTGGCGTTTTTTTGATTACGCAGTTTATCGGCCAGTTGATACGCCAGTTTGTGCGCCTGTTCAGCAACTGGCTGCGGCAGGCGGGCTTGTTCCAGCAGCATAGAAACCGCTTCGGTTTCCGGGCGGCGATAGGCCGCTGTGATCGCGGCGCGGGAAACCGACTGGGGCAAAATTTGCTCGGCAAAGTAGAGGAATGGTTGGTGTGGTTCCTCTGCCGGAGTCGGTGCTTCATCGCTCTCATTGGCAGCGCCAGAAAGCAGCGCAGGTAGCTCCGGCAGAGTATCGCTGTTTTCCAGTTGTTCGAGATAAGAAAAAATCGCCTGCTTAATTAACCAGTGTGGCGTGCGATCGATACGTGTCGCGGCAGACTTAATACGCTCACGCGTCGCGTCGTCCAGCTTAACCCCCATGGTGGTGGTTCCCATGCCATTACTCCTGTTGTTCTGAAAGGTGCAACTTAACGTTATCGTGAAATATCCATGATGTTGCAACTTTGTGCAACCATGTTAAATGTGACATGCGTAGCAAGCTTAAAAATGAATGAAATGTTAATAAAAGAAATCGATATGACAGGGATTAAAAAAATAACTCAGACTTTTTCTCTGCGGCAGTTAACATTTTTGAAAGGTGCAACCGCAAAAAATGTGAGAGAGTGCAACCTGATGAAAAATAGTGTCGCTGAGCACTAAAATTTAATGTAAATGGTGTGTTAAATCGATTGTGAATAACCAGCGCTTCCGGCAGGATACGGTCGCCCTGGTAAAACATAAACTCTGTTACCCCGTTCCGGTGGCAGATATAACGGCAAGTTTCGACATTGCCGATAATAATTTTTTGGAGACTTTAGATGGCTATTAGCACACCGATGTTGGTGACATTTTGTGTTTATATCTTTGGCATGATATTGATTGGGTTTATCGCCTGGCGATCAACGAAAAACTTTGACGACTATATTCTGGGCGGTCGTAGCCTTGGGCCATTCGTGACGGCATTATCGGCGGGTGCGTCGGATATGAGCGGCTGGCTGTTAATGGGGTTGCCGGGCGCGGTTTTTCTTTCCGGGATTTCCGAAAGTTGGATCGCCATTGGCCTGACATTAGGCGCGTGGATCAACTGGAAGCTGGTGGCGGGGCGGTTGCGTGTGCATACCGAATACAACAATAACGCCTTAACATTGCCGGATTATTTCACCGGGCGCTTTGAAGATAAAAGCCGCATTTTGCGCATTATCTCCGCGCTGGTGATTTTGCTGTTCTTCACCATTTATTGCGCTTCGGGCATTGTGGCAGGCGCGCGTCTGTTTGAAAGTACCTTTGGCATGAGCTACGAAACGGCTCTGTGGGCGGGAGCTGCGGCGACGATCCTTTACACCTTTATTGGCGGTTTCCTCGCGGTGAGCTGGACTGACACTGTACAGGCCAGCCTGATGATTTTTGCCCTGATCCTGACGCCGGTTATCGTCATTATCAGTGTCGGTGGCTTTGGTGACTCGCTGGAAGTGATCAAACAAAAGAGCATCGAAAACGTTGATATGCTCAAAGGGCTGAACTTTGTCGCCATTATCTCACTGATGGGTTGGGGGCTGGGTTACTTCGGGCAGCCGCACATCCTGGCGCGTTTTATGGCGGCAGACTCTCACCACAGCATTGTCCATGCGCGTCGTATCAGTATGACCTGGATGATCCTCTGCCTGGCAGGGGCGGTAGCTGTCGGCTTCTTTGGTATTGCTTACTTTAATGAGCACCCGGCGGTAGCAGGTGCGGTAAACCAGAATGCTGAGCGCGTGTTTATCGAACTGGCGCAAATTCTGTTTAACCCGTGGATTGCCGGGATTCTGCTGTCGGCAATTCTGGCGGCGGTAATGTCAACCTTAAGTTGCCAGCTGCTGGTGTGCTCCAGTGCGATTACCGAAGATTTATACAAAGCGTTTCTGCGTAAACATGCCAGCCAGAAAGAGCTGGTGTGGGTAGGGCGTGTGATGGTGCTGGTGGTGGCGCTGGTGGCCATTGCGCTGGCGGCAAACCCGGAAAACCGTGTGCTGGGGCTAGTGAGCTATGCGTGGGCAGGCTTTGGCGCGGCGTTTGGTCCGGTGGTGCTGTTCTCGGTGATGTGGTCACGCATGACGCGCAACGGTGCGCTGGCGGGGATGATCATCGGGGCGCTGACGGTTATCGTCTGGAAACAGTTCGGCTGGCTGGGACTGTACGAAATTATTCCGGGCTTTATCTTCGGCAGTATTGGGATTGTAGTGTTTAGTTTGCTGGGTAAAGCGCCGTCAGCGGCGATGCAAAAACGCTTTGCCGAGGCCGATGCGCACTATCATTCGGCTCCGCCGTCACGGTTGCAGGAAAGCTAAGGGACTTAGCCTGCGGCGGTTTTGTTTGGCTTCAGCAGCGGGTTGCGCTCCCTTAATGTGCCTCGCCATATAAATTGAATGGTGCAGGGAGCGCGCAGGGGGCGGCCAATCGCCGCCGCCCCCTGCTGTCCCGGCCTTCGGGGAACGCTTCAGCGATTTTGACGCCACCAACACCCGAGCTGTTATTATGTTCCGGGCAAAAAGTTAGATTTGATAATCGCGGATGGACGAAATTGCTTGATACACCCGCTTATCAGTTTTACATGGAAGCTCTGATGCATTGAGTCTGGACAGTTTTGTCGGCTGGATACGGCGTTTACGCGGCATCCGGCAAGAACACATGGCTCGTTGTAAACAATCCCATCTTTGTACCTGGAATAATCGTTTATATCCCCTGACATTACCTCTCTTTGTTTACATTTCAACATCATTTTATAAACATTCCGCTTGTATTTTTCTTTACCGTAATGATAATCGCTATCACTGCGATTTACTTTTCTTTGCATAGATTGACTCAGAAAAACGTTTAAGGGTGGGTGGCATGTTTGTTCCGTTTCTCATTATGTTGCGCGAAGGACTTGAAGCCGCGCTGATTGTCAGTTTGATTGCCAGCTATCTTAAGCGTACCCAGCGAGGCCGATGGATTGGTGTGATGTGGATTGGCGTGTTGCTTGCCGCTGCGTTGTGCCTGGGCTTGGGTATCTTCATTAACGAAACCACCGGCGAATTTCCGCAAAAAGAACAGGAACTGTTTGAAGGTATCGTGGCGGTGATCGCCGTGGTGATCCTTACCTGGATGGTTTTCTGGATGCGCAAAGTGTCGCGCAACGTCAAAGTGCAACTGGAACAGGCAGTCGATAGCGCATTGCAGCGTGGAAATCATCATGGCTGGGCGCTGGTGATGATGGTCTTTTTTGCCGTTGCAAGGGAAGGGCTGGAGTCGGTCTTTTTCCTGCTGGCGGCATTTCAACAAGATGTCGGGATCTGGCCGCCGCTGGGTGCAATGCTCGGTCTTGCTACTGCCGTGGTGCTAGGCTTCCTGCTCTACTGGGGCGGTATTCGCCTCAATCTTGGTGCATTTTTTAAATGGACCAGCCTGTTTATTCTCTTCGTCGCCGCAGGGCTGGCAGCTGGTGCCATTCGCGCATTTCATGAAGCCGGATTGTGGAACCACTTTCAGGAAATCGCCTTCGATATGAGTGCGGTGCTCTCAACTCACTCGCTGTTTGGCACGCTGATGGAAGGGATTTTTGGCTATCAGGAAGCGCCGAGCGTCAGCGAAGTCGCCGTCTGGTTTATTTATCTCATCCCGGCGCTGGTGGCATTTGCTCTGCCACCACGCGCAGGGGCGACAGCGTCTCGCTCCGCGTAACAAATACGACGCAAACTCTTGCTTAGTTACAACATACTTTAAAGGGATAGTCTCGTCATGACCATTAACTTCCGCCGTAACGCATTGCAGTTGAGCGTGGCTGCGCTGTTTTCTTCTGCTTTTATGGCTAACGCCGCTGATGTGCCGCAGGTCAAAGTGACCGTGACGGATAAGCAGTGCGAACCGATGACCATTACGGTTAACGCCGGGAAAACACAGTTCATTATTCAGAACCACAGCCAGAAGGCGCTGGAGTGGGAGATCCTCAAAGGCGTGATGGTGGTGGAAGAGCGGGAAAATATCGCCCCTGGCTTTAGCCAGAAAATGACGGCGAATTTACAGCCTGGCGAATACGATATGACCTGCGGTCTGCTGACTAACCCGAAAGGGAAGTTGATCGTCAAAGGTGAGGCAACGGCGGATGCGGCGCAAAGTGATGCGCTGTTAAGTCTTGGTGGTGCAATTACTGCATATAAAGCGTATGTCATGGCGGAAACCACGCAGCTGGTGACCGACACCAAAGCCTTTACCGACGCGATTAAAGCAGGCGATATCGAAAAAGCGAAAGCACTGTATGCACCGACGCGCCAGCACTATGAGCGTATTGAACCGATTGCTGAACTGTTCTCCGATCTGGATGGCAGCATTGACGCCCGTGAAGATGATTACGAGCAAAAAGCCGCCGACCCAAAATTCACTGGTTTCCACCGTCTGGAAAAAGCATTGTTTGGCGACAACACCACCAAAGGAATGGATAAGTATGCCGACCAGCTTTATATCGATGTGGTCGATTTGCAAAAACGCATCAGTGAACTGGCTTTCCCACCTTCAAAAGTGGTCGGCGGCGCAGCCGGACTGATTGAGGAAGTGGCAGCCAGCAAAATCAGCGGTGAAGAAGATCGCTACAGCCACACCGATCTGTGGGATTTCCAGGCTAACGTTGAAGGCTCGCAGAAAATTGTCGATCTGCTGCGTCCACAACTGCAAAAAGCCAACCCGGAACTGTTGGCAAAAGTCGATGCCAACTTTAAAAAGGTCGATACCATTCTGGCGAAATACCGTACTAAAGACGGTTTTGAAACCTACGACAAATTGACCGATGCCGACCGGAATGCACTGAAAGGACCGATTACTGCGCTGGCGGAAGATCTGGCGCAACTTCGCGGTGTGCTGGGACTGGATTAAGCGTTATGCAGTATAAAGATGAAAACGGCGTGAATGAACCGTCACGCCGACGTTTACTGAAAGGGATTGGTGCACTGGCGCTGGCGGGAAGTTGTCCGGTCGCTCATGCACAAAAAACGCAAAGTGCGCCGGGTACGCTTTCACCGGATGCACGCAATGAGAAACAGCCGTTTTATGGTGAGCATCAGGCAGGGATCCTGACGCCACAACAGGCCGCAATGATGCTGGTGGCGTTTGATGTGCTTGCCAGCGATAAAGCCGATCTTGAGCGGTTGTTTCGCTTGTTGACTCAGCGTTTTGCTTTTCTGACTCAGGGCGGAGCAGCACCAGAAACGCCAAATCCGCGCCTGCCACCACTCGATTCCGGCATTCTTGGCGGCTACATTGCGCCCGATAATCTCACCATCACGTTATCGGTGGGTCACTCATTGTTTGATGAGCGCGTTGGCCTTGCGCCACAGATGCCAAAAAAGCTGCAGAAGATGACGCGTTTCCCCAACGACTCGCTGGATGCGGCGTTATGTCATGGTGATGTGTTGCTACAGATTTGCGCCAACACCCAGGACACGGTGATCCATGCGCTGCGCGATATCATCAAACACACGCCGGATTTGCTCAGTGTGCGCTGGAAGCGGGAAGGGTTTATTTCCGATCACGCGGCGCGTAGTAAAGGCAAAGAGACGCCGATTAATTTGCTGGGTTTCAAAGACGGCACTGCCAATCCCGATAGCCAGAATGATAAGTTGATGCAAAAAGTGGTGTGGGTAACGGCAGATCAGCAGGAGCCTGCGTGGACAATCGGTGGCAGCTATCAGGCAGTACGCTTGATTCAGTTTCGAGTGGAATTTTGGGACAGAACGCCGCTGAAAGAACAGCAGACGATTTTTGGCCGTGATAAGCAAACCGGTGCGCCGCTGGGAATGCAGCATGAGCATGATGTGCCTGATTACGCCAGCGACCCGGAAGGGAAGGTGATCGCGCTGGACAGCCATATCCGGCTGGCGAATCCCCGCACGGCGGAGAGTGAGTCCAGCCTGATGCTGCGTCGCGGCTACAGTTATTCGTTGGGGGTCACCAACTCCGGACAACTGGATATGGGGTTGCTGTTTGTCTGCTACCAGCACGATCTGGAAAAAGGCTTCCTGACAGTACAAAAAAGGCTCAATGGCGAAGCGCTGGAGGAATACGTTAAACCTATCGGCGGCGGTTATTTTTTTGCGCTGCCGGGGGTGAAGGACGCGAACGATTATTTCGGAAGCGCGTTATTGCGGGTTTAATGTTTTTAGGCGGATAAGGCATTTGTGCGCAGATGCCTGATGCGACGCTTGCGCGTCTTATCATGCCTACAATCAGTGCGGGTTTGGTAGGCTGGATAAGGCGTTCACGCCGCATCCGGCGATCGTGCACTGATGCCTGATGCAAATCCTGCTGAAAGCACACAGCTTTTTTCATCACTGTCATCACTCTGTCATCTTTCCAGTAGAAACTAATGTCACTGAAATGGTGTTTTATAGTTAAATATAAGTAAATATATTGTTGCAATAAATGCGAGATCTGTTGTACTTATTAAGTAGCAGCGGAAGTTCCCGGCAGTGATAGTCAGTCACTATGGAGATCGCGGATGGTAACGTCCTGTACTGGACATGTTTTAGATAATCAACGCGCCACCACTCGCGGAGTTTTCTCCTCCGGTAGTCATCTCGTCACTTTGCATTTTCAACCTCATCCTTTCTTTTCATGTGTTACCGACGCCGTAAACGGTGCGCGTAGCCGTTTTTCGGCATTTTATCCAAAAGCAAACTATGGCTTACAAGGAAGCCAACCCTCTGATGTTCGTGCGCATAATCGCGCTGCCAACGGCGCGTGTGATGAATACAAACAACTCAAGGTGCTCTCCATGGGAAGACAAAAAGCAGTGATCAAAGCTCGTCGCGAGGCAAAACGTGTGCTGAGACGGGATTCGCGCAGCCATAAGCAGCGTGAAGAAGAATCGGTCACCTCGCTTGTGCAGATGAGCGGCGTAGAAGCCATTGGTATGGCCCGCGACAGTCGCGATACCTCGCCCATCCTCGCGCGAAATGAAGCGCAATTGCACTATCTGAAGGCTATTGAGAGTAAGCAGCTGATATTCGCTACGGGCGAAGCCGGGTGCGGAAAAACCTGGATCAGCGCAGCAAAAGCGGCAGAGGCCCTGATACATAAGGATGTCGACAGGATTATCGTCACCCGTCCAGTTCTGCAAGCCGATGAAGATCTTGGCTTCTTACCTGGAGATATCGCAGAAAAGTTTGCTCCCTATTTTCGCCCGGTCTACGACGTGCTGGTCCGGCGCTTAGGGGCTTCCTTTATGCAGTACTGCCTGCGACCGGAAATAGGGAAGGTGGAAATCGCGCCGTTCGCCTATATGCGTGGACGTACCTTTGAAAATGCAGTCGTCATTCTTGACGAGGCGCAGAATGTGACTGCCGCGCAAATGAAAATGTTTTTAACCCGCCTCGGGGAGAACGTGACGGTTATCGTCAACGGTGATATCACACAATGCGATTTACCTCGCGGTGTGCGCTCCGGATTAAGTGACGCGCTGGAACGTTTCGAAGAAGATGAAATGGTCGGGATCATCCGATTCGGTAAAGAGGATTGCGTACGTTCGGCACTTTGCCAACGTACGCTGCATGCCTACAGTTAAGTGTGTTATCGGTGCAAAGCCCGGGCGAACCGGGCTTTGTTTTATTTCAACAGATTTTCACTTCAGGTTAGCGTTCAGGGGGGCGACTTTGAGCGTGTTGATAAGCTGAACTGGAGTCTGGTTTAGATACTCTTACCAGGCATTTTTCGTCATAGCATCAGACCAGTGTAATACTGCCAGCGCGGAGAGTTTTTCTTCCAGAAGCCAAAAAAATGAGCATCTGCCTATCTTTTTTCGGCCATTCAACCTGTACAGGAGATCTGGTGCCAATTTTGCTTATGAGGTTTAATCAACAATGGGCCATAATTTGCCTGACTGATTAACACTGAATATATTCCTCTGATTTATTCTTTAGGGATAATATTATAAATGTAAGGTTAATCTTAATTAATTCTTTTGGCTAATATTGTGTGTTGTTATTTTTTTTGTGGAAGGCAAGCTGCAATGGCAAAATAGGGATGGTTGTAATAATCAAAACATGATACTAACTATATATTGATCGTTGCATTGTTGGCATGTAACACGCTTCAGCGAGTAACATTGGTAATGAAATATAATCAACATGGATAGGTGAAAATTAATTATGAGCTTTATGGCTTTTGTAACTTGTTTGACAATTGCATTTATCGCCGGTTTTGCTGTTGCCAGAAAATTGACACTCCGAAAAGTTGCCTCATCGGTAATCATCGCTAAATCGCAACCAGTCCCTTCATCTGCAACTTCCCCTGCCGCTAAGGCGTCGACAAGGAGCTATATACCGCAGAAAACCTATCGTGACTCTCGTTGGCAAGAGCGAGATGAGTTATTTCAGGGAATGGTTGCCGAAGGTATTTTATTGGAAAGAAAAGAGTGGTTAATCACGCGTTGTGAAAAAATGTATTTCGATAATCTGGAAAAATGGTTTGGACACTATTGTCATATCCATTGCCAGGTCTCTCTGGGGCGCTTGATCAACTTTCCAGAACAACCTGAGTTTAGCGAAGAAGAAAGAAAGCGTTTCTTTGCAATTTATAATGGCATGGCAATGGATTATGTTCTGGTTTCAAAGAAGAACAATAAAATAGTCTGTGTTATTGAGCTGGATGACCCGAGTCATGAAAGGGCGGATCGCATTATTCGTGACCGTTGGTTGGATACGATTATGACTCTTGCACGGGTGCCTTTTGTACGAGCTTCTGTCACTAAATTGGAGGAAATCCCTCCGGTCTGGGAGACTCGTGACAAAATTCGCCCATTAGTCGCGGCGACAAAGAGTGAACCGTTGCATTAACTAAGTATCCCGGTCGGGGCTTCTCATCCCCCCGGTGTGTGCAATACACGAAAAAAAAGCCCGTACTTTCGTACGAGCTCTTCTTTAAATATGGCGGTGAGGGGGGGATTGACTCGCTTCGCTCGCCCTGCGGGCAGCCCGCTCACTGCGTTCACGGTCTGTCCAACTGGCTGTCGCCAGTTGTCGACCCCCGGTCGGGGCTTCTCATCCCCCCGGTGTGTGCAATATACGAAAAAAAAGCCCGTACTTTCGTACGAGCTCTTCTTTAAATATGGCGGTGAGGGGGGGATTCGAACCCCCGATACGTTGCCGTATACACACTTT
>PPYF01462551.1_pt1 | contig 23837 bp, 3 predicted proteins | sample 1559871 | NCBI WGS metagenome assembly PPYF01 (sample SAMN08240021, study PRJNA423297) | Human gut metagenome, whole genome shotgun sequencing project. | reverse complement strand
GTTAAGCACGCCGCCAGCGTTCGTCCTGAGCCAGGATCAAACTCTCCAAGATATCTTGAAGCTATTTGAATAGCTCATTATTTGTTGTCGTTACATTGAAGTAACTTTGAATTATGGTTGGTTTTGACTTTGTCAAAACCCGCACTCTGGCATATGTTCAATCGTTTTGATTGATTACCTATCATTGTTCAGTTTTCAAAGATCTGTGCCCCTTCATATGGGGTACTTGAATATAATAACATTTCCATATACTCATGTCAACAAAATTTGAACAAATTTTACTACAAATTTCAGAAAATTTTTACCATTAATTTTGCACAATTTCACGGCCTAATTTTACAGATTCGAAACTTGTGTTATATCACTCTTTTAGACATATCATATAAGGAGAGTTTAAAGCAAAAAGAAGCCGCAACAAGAATACATATATTGCATTCTGTTGCGGCTTCTTGCCTATATAACAGTGTGTTTATAGAATCCCTTATTTGCGTCTCAACACTGTATATTAAAAACTTTTATATATAAGGTATTACATCTGCATGCCCTATACAACAAAAGTTATACATATAAAGATTTAATTATATATGTATTACATGATTAGTTATCTGTCTGAATCGCTTCACGAAGGTTAATTTCGTGCATATCGCCAACAGAAGGTTCTTCTGCAGACATATTCTTCACAGTTTGTTTTGTAGCAAACCAAACTGCTTCGTTCATGTAATAACGCAATTCTTCATTAGATACATGTTCTTGATCTTGAGCCATGATATCAAGCATAGCATCTTCCAATGCTTGTGCTTCTTCATCAGTCAAAGGACCGCCAACGGCCTTTTGTTTTTGAAGCAATTCATTCATGCGATCAACCATGCTGCGCAATACATTGTAACCATAGCTATTTGTGTAACCTTGGTCCTTATCATATTTAGGGAATGTGTAATAGCTATACTCGTTTTTATTACGGTTTTCACCATTCCAGTTCAATGCAGTTTCTTGGCCATGTACATAACCTAAAGAATGTTTACGGAAATAATCAGCATAATTATGCTTATCTTTAGAATGTAACCATTTAGCTTCTTCTTTAGTTAACGCTTGATGATTATTCTTTTTGCTTTCAGCTAAAGCAATATGTTTTTCCGCATTTTCCCATGCTTTCACAAATTCATGGATACTTTGCACCGCCTGAGGGCTAGCCACAGGAACCAATACAACAGAACCTGTTGTAGGCGCTTTAGCCGGATTTGGTAAAAGCAATGGATCATCATATGTAGCAGATGCCGCATTAACATGGAATACGCCACTGCCAAATAATACTGCCGCTGTGAAAGCAAGCAAAGTGGATTTTTTCATTATATATTCCTCTTTTCTATCAACGAATTAAATCGGGTGGGAGGACCCCCAAAAGGGAATCCTCAACCCGTAATGTTCAGTATGAACGTATTATAAACCTAGTCTTGCCATCATTGCAGCAATATTAGCTTTCATTTGTTCATTTTCAGCTTTCAAATCAGCTACTTCACCTTTTAATCCTTGATTTTCAGCTTTCATTGCAGCAAGTTCACGTTGCATTGCATATGTAGAACTGATAGGTCCTTTACGATAACGATCTGCAGTTTCTGCTTCGCCGTCTCTGTTACCTACTTTCCAAGTTACACCAGCATTTGCCATCATATGGCTATTGCTGCCTGCCCAAGCAACACCAGCATGTAACATCATGGATTCATTTTTGTAATGAGCCACACCTAATGCCAATGCGGAGTCACCACGGTAGTTACCGTAACCTGCCATGATTTGAGTAGGTTCGTAAGGGTCATAAGCCATAGGTTTCAATGCGGACAACGCGGAGGACATAGCACCAACTTGACGAACTTCGTTTACAACATTATTCATGCTATTTGCAACACGATTAAGTTGGGAACCATTAACAGCATCAGTAGAAGTGGAGCTAATTTCGCCTGGTGCCACGTTAGTAATCTTATTACCACCGTTATTCAAACCAGAGCTTGTTAAGGATACGCTGCCACCACCATTATTTTTGATTGTGATACCGTTACCGTTTGTCACAGTTGTATGACCGGAGTTATCCATAGTTGTAATGGAATTGATACCAGTAATATCTTTTGCCAAACGAACATTCAAGCTGCCGTTATTATCGGAGATAACACCGATATTGTTTGCAGTGGAAAGTTTGCTTTCATCAGTAACGCCACCTTTAACAGTCACTTTTTGACCTAGGTCACGATGGAATTCACCTTTATCACCTGCAAAGTCTAAACCAGCTTTCTTAAGGCCGTCGATACCTTTCTTCAAGTCGCCGATGTTAGCACCGTTTGTTAAGCTGCTGCTATTATCAGCGATATTGTTAATATCTTCGCCTTCGGCATAACCACTTGCCATATTAACTACTTTATTACCACCATTGTTCAAGCCGTCCTTAGTTAATGTTACTGCACCAGTACCATCTTTAGGGGATCCTTGACCTGCTGGAGGAGTAGTAATGGCAACACCGTTGCTGCTAACAGTAGTAGTTACTTTAGTACCACCCATGCCGGATGTTACTACCATGCCATCTGCAGTTGTTCTTGTGCTCTTAGTCCGTTTATCAGTAGTTACAACACCATCAGCAGTCAATTCAGTGGCCTTAGTTGGATTATCTACAAGTACACCTTTAGCTGTTGTTTGAGTTGTATTATTTTGATTATCGGATACTTTCACATTACCTGCAGTAAGAGCAGTTGTATTACCTAATGTATCAGTGCTTGTAACACCTACACCGTTTGTTACAGTAGAGAATTTCTTATCGTCAGTAGTGGTAATCACACTGCGTAAGTTCAAGTCTTTTTTGATATCTACAGTGTATGTTTTAGACTTATCTGCATTAACTGTAGTTTCTACAGTTGTATTACCGCTATCGCCAGCTTTCACTGTTGTAGTTGCTGCCGCCATGCTGCTCTTCAACTGTTGAACGTTAACTGCATCTGTATCATTTACACCAGCTGCCACATTAGTAATCTTTTGATTATTTGCGTTTAAGCCTTCGTTAGAAATGTAAGTTTTACCGCCTACAGATACGCCCTTATCATCAAGAACAACTTGTTTGCTTGGATCGGAACCAACAGTTACGGAATCAAGACCTTTAAGGTTCTTAGCGAGTTTAACGTTCAAGTTGCCGTTTTCATTAACTACGCCAATGTTACCGTTTGAAAGTTTAGAAGCATCAGCTTCGCCACCTTTGAGTTCCAATGTTTGACCGAGGTCTTTATGGATAGCTTCACCGGAGTCGCCTTTGAAGTTCAAGCCTTTCTTAGTCAAGTCTTCAGTGTTTTTATCAATTTTGTTATCTACAACTTTCAATTGATCTTCTGTTGCAGCTTGACCATTAGTGATCTTATTAGGATCCCAAGTTCTGTTAGTCAAATCGTTAACAGTACCAGAACCACCGTTGATAGTTACCTTACCGGAGTTGATTGTACCGTTTGTACCATTGATATTTACAGCATTAGCACCTTCGCCAGCTCTAATGATACCTGTTGTACCATCGAAATGAACTGATGTACTACCGGAACCTAAAGTCACTGTGTCTTTCAAGTTTACAGTGTATGTTTTAGCTTTTGTAAGATCGTTGATTTCTTCTTCAACATGGATGTTCTTGCTACCTTTTACCTTAGTATCGGACGCAGCTTTTACTTCGTTCAATTGTTTAAGGTTGACAGCATCACTATCTTCTGTACCAGCTTTAACATTTTTGATTTGCGTATTGTTAGCATTGAAGCCGTTGTTTGTAACAAATGTATTACCACCAATAGTCAAGCCATTGTTGTTGATTGTTGTTTGACCAGTTGTTACGCTGTTCAAGCCTGTTAAATCTTTTGCAAGTTTAACATTCAACTTACCGTTTTCGGATACCACACCGATATTGTTGTCAGACAATTTAGCTTTATCAGTAATGCCACCTACAACATCCAATGTTTGACCAAGATCTTTATGGATTACTTCGCCAGAATCAGCTTGGAAGTTTAAGCCTTTCTTAGTCAAGTTTTCAGTGTTCTTATCAATTTTGTTATCTACAACTTTCAATTGATCTTCTGTTGCAGCTTGACCGCTTGTAATATGTGCAGGATCCCAAGTAATGTTAGTCAAGTTGTTTACAGTACCGTTCGCACCGTTAACAAGAACTTTACCTGCATTGATGTTACCTGTTACGCCATCAATTGCTACTTTACCAGCATTAATTGTGCTGTTTACGCCATTGATAGTTACTGCATTAGTGCCGTCGCCAGCTTTTACGATACCTTTTGTACCGTCGATGTTAACTGCTGTGTTACCGGAACCTAATGTTACAGTATCTTTCAATGCAACTGTGTAAGTTTTAGCTTTTGTAGTTGGATCTACAGCTTCATCAACGTCGATGTTTTTGCTACCTTCTACTTTTGTATTAGATGCAGCTTTTACATCGTTCAATTGTTTAACGTTAACAGCATCATTATCTTCTACACCAGCAGTTACGTTTTTGATTTGCGTATTGTTAGCGTTGAAACCATTTGCTGTAACGAATTGTTTGTTGTTGATTGTCAAGCCATCGTTGTTGATAGTTGTTTGACCAGTTGTTACGCTGTTCAAGTTTGTTAAGTCTTTTGCAAGTTTAACATTCAACTTACCGTTTTCGGATACAACACCGATATTGCCATCAGACAATTTAGCTTTATCAGAAATGCCACCTACAACATCCAATGTTTGACCAAGGTCTTTATGAATTAATTCGCCAGAGTCAGCTTGGAAGTTCAAGCCTTTCTTAGTCAAGTCAGTGCTGTTGTCAGTGATTTTCTTATCAACAATTTTCAATTGGTCTTCTGTTGCAGCTTGACCATTTGTGATGTTTGCAGGATCCCAAGTTCTATTTGTCAAGTTGTTTACAGTACCGTTTGCACCGTTAACTAGAACTTTACCTGCATTGATGTTACCTGTTACGCCATTGATAGTTACTGCGTTAGCGCCGTCACCAGCTTTTACGATACCTTTTGTACCGTCGATGTTAACTGCTGTGTTACCGGAGCCCAATGTTACAGTGTCTTTCAATGCAACTGTATAAGTCTTAGCTTTTGTTACATTATCTACAGTTTCATCAACATTGATGTTTTTGCTACCTTCTACTTTTGTATTAGATGCAGCTTTTACATCGTTCAATTGTTTAACGTTAACAGCATCGTTATCTTCTACGCCAGCAGTTACGTTTTTGATTTGCGTATTGTTAGCATTAAAGCCATTAGCTGTAACGAATTGTTTGTTGTTGATTGTCAAGCCATCGTTGTTGATAGTTGTTTGACCAGTTGTTACGCTGTTCAAGCCTGTTAAGTCTTTTGCAAGTTTAACATTCAACTTACCGTTTTCGGATACAACACCGATGTTGTTGTCAGACAATTTAGATTTCTCAGTAATGCCACCTACAACATCCAATGTTTGACCAAGATCTTTATGGATTAATTCGCCAGAATCAGCTTGGAAGTTCAAGCCTTTCTTAGTCAAGTCATTGCCGTTGTCAGTGATTTTCTTATCAACAATTTTCAATTGGTCTTCTGTTGCAGCTTGACCACTTGTGAAGTTTTTGCCATCCCAAGTGATGTTTGTCAAGTTATTTACAGTACCAGCAGTACCGTTGACAGTCACTTTACCGGAGTTGATAGTGCCGTTTGTACCATTGATAGTCACAGCATTAGCACCGTCACCAGCTTTTACGATACCTGTAGTACCGTTGATGTTGATTGCATTATTGCCAGAACCTAAAGTTACATTGTCTTTCAACGCTACTTTGTAAGTTTTAGCTTGTGTATTAGGATCTACTGTGGAGTTAACATTGATGTTTTCGCTACCTTCTACTGTAGTGTTGGATGCATTTTTAACTTCATTCAATTGATTCAAGTTAACTGCATCATTACCGTCAGTACCAGCTTTTACGTTTTTGATTTGTGTATTGTTAGCATCAAAACCGTTAGCTGTAACGAATTTCTTACCACCAATTGTTAAACCTTCGTTATTAATTGTTGTAGCGCCAGTTGTTACACTTGTTAAGCCAGTCAACTCTTTAGCGAGTTTAACGTTCAACTTGCCGTTTTCAGATACCACACCGATGTTATTGTTGGACAATTTAGATGCATCAGAAATGCCACCGTTGATATCCAATGTTTCGCCAAGATCTTTATGAATACTTGTAGCGTCATCGCCTTTGAAGTTCAAGCCCTTCTTAGTCAAGTTGCTACCGTTGTCAGTGATTTTCTTATCAACAACTTTCAATTGGTCTTCTGTTGCAGCTTGGCCGCTTGTGATATGGTCAACATCCCAAGTGATATTTGTTAAGTTATTTACAGTACCTTTAGCACCGTTAACAAGAACTTTACCGGAATTGATATTGCCTGTTGCACCGTCAATCGCTACGTTACCAGCATTAATTGTGCTGTTTGTACCGTTGATAGTTACAGCATTATTGCCTTCTCCGGCTTTCACAATACCTTTTGTACCGTCGATATTAACAGCTGTATTGCCGGAACCCAATGTTACTGTGTCTTGTAAGCCAACTGTATAAGTCTTAGCTTTAGTAAGTGGATCTTCAGAATCAGTTACATTGATGTTTTTGCCTGCTTTTACAACAGTTTTAGCTGCCGCTGCGTTGTTGGATACTTCTTTCAACTGTTTAAGGTTAACTGCATGGTTATCCTCTGTACCAGCTTTCACGTTTGTGATTTGAGTATCGTTAGCATTGAAGCCATTACTTGTAACAAATGTGTTGCCACCGATTGTCAAACCATTGTTGTTAATAGTTGTAGCACCAGTTGTTACACTGTTCAAGCCTGTCAAGTCTTTAGCAAGTTTAACATTCAATACGCCGTTGTTATTAACTACGCCGATGTTATTTTCTGAAAGTTTAGATGCGTCAGCTTGACCGCCAGAGATTTTCAAAGTTTGACCAAGGTCTTTATGAATTGCAGTACCTGCATCACCTTGGAAGTTCAAGCCTTTTTCTACGATTTCAGTTTTTGTAGTATCAATTTTATTATCTACTACTTTCAATTGATCTTCTGTAGCAGCTTGACCATTAGTAATAGCTTTAGGGTTCCAAGTTCTGTTAGTTAATTCGTTAACAGTACCTGTAGTACCATTGATAGTTACTTTACCGGAGTTGATAGTACCATTTGTGCCATTGATAGTCACAGCATTATCACCAGTGCCAGCTTTCACGATACCTGTTGTACCGTTGATATTTATAGCTGTGTTACCTGCACCTAATGTTACTTCATCTTTCAAGCCTACAGTATATGTTTTAGCTTTAGTTACATTATCGATGCTTTCATCAACTTTAATGTTTTTACCTTCAGCTACCTTCGTGTTTGCTGCAGATGCGCTGTTGGATACTTCTTTCAATTGTGCCAAGTTTACTGCATCGCTGTCGATTGTACCACGAGCAACGTTAGTAATCTTGTTACCACCATTATCCAAGCCAGTTTTAGTAAGAGATACAGATGCATTGTTTGTAGCACCATTGCTGATAGTTACACCGTTGGAAGTAACTTTTGTATCGCCTACAGTTACGCTGTTCAAACCTTTAAGGTCTTTAGCCAAACGAACTTTCAAGTCATTAGAGCCATCAGATACAACACCGATGTTATCTTCAGCAGTCAATTTGGATGCGTCTGTAATGCCACCTTTAACGTTTACTTGTTCACCAAGTTTTTTATTGATTACGTTACCGGAGTCACCACCGAATTTCATGCCTTTATTGATCAATTCTTCTTTAGTCTTGAACAATTGGCTACCGTTGATAGCATCTTTAGATGTAGCTGTTACAGCACCTTCTTTTACATTTGTAATTGTAGTGCCGTCAGCACCTTCCAATGTTACCTTAGTTTTATCAACAACACCGTTATTGATGTCATATTTAACTGCACGATCAGTCAATTTATCTACGGAAGATTTGGATGCAATGTTATTGATTGTAACTTGCTCTTTAACGCCTGCATGGTTTTTATCCTCTACAGTCAAGGATACTTCACCATTGTCGCTTACCTTGTAGGAGCCGTCAGCGCTGGAGTTTCTTACAAGACGATAGTCAGTTGCACTGCTACCTTGTTGAGTAATTTGTTCGCTAACTTTTTTCAACTGATCTTCAGTCGCAGCACGACCGGATACGATAGATGTGGAATCCCAGTTTTTATTGCTCAAATTAGTTACATAATTACCAGTTTCGCTTGCATGTTTCGTATTTTGAACAGTTTGAGCACCCATTACAACAGCACCAGCAGTCACTCTGCCTGCAGTACCATCAAGAACTACTTGATTGTTACCACTACCCAATGTCACTTTGTTGTTCAAACGAAGATCATATTTAGCACCTTCAGTGCTTGTAGCAGGAGTAGTTGTCAATTTGAGGTTATCATCGGAAACAGTTACTTTTGAATGTTTACCTGCTTCGATTTTTACATCATGCAATTGGCTGCCATTTACAGCATCTGTAGAAGTAGAGGATACTTCGCCGGCTTTCAAGTTAGTAATTGTTGTACCGCCTTGGCCTTCCAAAGTAACCTTGTTTTTATTAACAGTAGTACCGTTAAGATCATATTTAACAGCACGTTCTGTCAATTTATCCAATTCAGTTTTGGATGCGATATTATTGATTGTTACCGTATTAGCAGGGCTGTTAGGATGAGCTTCATCTTTAACTTTTAAATCAACCTTGTTGTTTTCTACAGAGTAAGAACCATCTGCAGAGTTTGTATTGTTGATCAAACGGTAATCTGTTTTAGCCGCATTAGTAGTCTTGATTTCATCAGATACTTTTTTCAACTGATCTTCAGTTGCTGCACGACCAGACGTGATGGTAGGGTTTTGAACATTCCATTCTTTATTGTCCAAACCAGTTACATAGTTTTTATTGTCGCTATGTTTACCTACGCGAACAGAACCTGCAGTTACGCTGTTTAAACCTGTTAGGTCTTTTGCCAACTTAACATTAAGGTTGCCGTCTTTAGCTACAACACCGATATTGTTGTCAGATAAAGCACCTGTAGCACCACCAGTAATACCTAAAGTATCGCCAAGTTGTTTGTTGATTTTAACATTGTTATCGCCTTGGAAGCTTAAGCCTTTAGCGATTTTGTTAGTATTATTTGTGATATTAGTAGTATTGATATCTTGTTGCTCTTTAGAAGCAAGGTTCGTCAACTTAACTTGTCTAGGGTTGGAACCATCAGCATCAGCAACAGTCAATGTCATGCTGCCATCAGCAGCTACTTTATATTCGCCGTTGCTACCAGCTGCAGGGTTTGCAATCAAGCGGTAGTCAGTTTTGGAAAGACCATTAGAAATTTTAGAGATATCAACATCGAATGTTTGATTGTCATTACGTGTCAATGTCAATCTCTTACCGTCATTGGATACTGTACCAGATGTAACATACGTATTTTTCAAACCTGTTACTTCAGCAGTCAAACCATTTGTACCGGTCATGTTAATTTTGCCGTTACCGTTTGCTTCATACGTAGCAGCACCACGTTGTAAATATTTATCGTATTTTGCAGCAATACGAGAAATATCACCGATATTAGCCGCATTTGTTAATGTATCGCCGCCAGATTGTACATTCGTGATTTGATAACCACCAGCATTAATACCTCTTGTGCTCATAGAAACTTTACCAGTTGTAACGGAGTTGAAGTTTGCATCATCAACTGTTGCAACCGTAACATTATCTCCGGCGCCTTCTAATTTAATATTATTACCAGCTTTAAAGTTCACTGTACGATTAGGAGCTTTTACGTCTTTAACCTTTTGGCCATTAACTTGAAGTTCCCAACCGGAGTTTGCGGATTTAATAGCTTCATGAACGGTATTTTTACCTGTATCACCAATATTAGTCATGGTGATAGTACCGTTTTGGTCAATCTGAGCATTACCGCCTAAGATATTCTTAGTGCTTTTAGCTACATTACCTACTGCATTAGCAACGCCATATAATTGGCTACCATTAATAGCATCTGTAGATTGTGCATTTACACGACCAGCTGCTACGTTAGTAATTGTACGTTTTGTAGAAGTATTACCTACGCTAACTGTGGAATCAGCAGTACCACCGGCATAGTTGTATTGCAAACCGTTAATTGTTTCACTAGCAGTGCTTACAGGAGCAGCTGTTGCAGATTTAGCGCCTAATGCAACGCCACGAACGTTATTTACTGTCGTATTGCTACCAAGAGCTAAGCCTTCGTTGGCCTGTACACTTGCTTCACTACCGATTGCTACAGCATCAGTTACTTCTTTTTGAGCTTTAAGTTTAGTGATTAATTGAGCGTTATCTTTATAAACACTGCTATCACGTACACGTTCTAATGTACCAGCTTGAGCACTTACGCCCAATGCGATAGAACGAGAACCAGTTGCTTGTGCATCATCACCGATAGCAACAACATTTTTCTTGTCCCCATCTTGAGTACTCAAAGCACTAGCTTCACGACCCATAGCAATAGAACCGTAACCTTCAGAGTGAGCATTGTTACCGATAGCTGTAGAACGTTCACCTAATGCCCATGCAGCATTACCTGCAGCCACAGAAGATCCACCTAATGCATATGTATCATTACCTAATGCCACACCGGAGCCACCACGAGCACGTGCGGAGTTACCTACAGCAACGGAGTTATTTACTCTATAATTTGGATCATTTTGAATACCTGCTTCAGCATTATTACCGATCGAAACACCATCTACCGCATATGTTTTAGCATTGTTACCAATTGCTACCGCATTATCGCGATAATGAGCAGCTGTATTACCGATAGCTACACCTTGAATACCTTGAGATGTCGCAAGATTGCCGATGGCTACGCCTCTTGCATAACCTTCACCTTTATAATTTGAGCCTGCTGCTACATTAGCACCTGTACCCATAGCAACACTATCTACAGTATTTGATTTAGCACCTTGACCGATAGCAATAGAACGAGCTGCATTAGCTTGGGTATTAGTACTTTCGTCATATGCTGTATACGGTGTGCCATTATCATCATATTTAGGAGTTGGATTTGCAGAACCGATAGCAATAGATTGATCACCTGTTGCTAATGCGGAATGACCCATAGCCAAGCTGGCTTTACCTTGTGCAGATGCTGCTGTACCAATAGCCGCCGCATATTGTTCGCCTGCATAGGCTTGTCGCATCATAGCCAAGGAGTTAAAACCTTTTGCTTTAGCAGCAGAACCAACAGCGATAGCACCGATTTGTTCAGATTGAGCATAGTGGCCTAAACCGATACCCAACGCAGGAGATTTGGAGTAGTCACCGATAGAAATACCGGATACGGATCCATCTTTAGCACGTGCATTAGCCTTATTACCGATTTGGATGCCGAACACTTTATTATTGGTATATAAATGTCCTTGTCCTGGATTTCCCGGTGTTTTGTAATCATACATATTAATAGTTGGTGCACCAGGGGGTGGTGTTAACCATGTCACACCGCCCGCAGTATATTCCTTAGGATCCGCATTAGCTGGTGTTAAAGCAACCCCTCGATCAGATTCTGCCTGAACACCCGAAATCAACCCACTACCGCAGGTCAAAACCATAGCCGCCAAGCCAACTTTTACCGAAGCTTTAGCGGAATTACTAACAAAGCTTTTGGAGCCACGAGTATGGCTTTTTGCAATTTCAGATACAACGACATATGCGCCTCGTACCTGACTCCAAATTACCCTATAAATACGATTCATTTAGTAGTACCTACCTTTCACACAGTTTTATAAGGGATTCTAAAACCAACACTAAAAACACTAAAAATAATAAAATTTTCATCAAAAATTTAATTACTATACATATAAAATATCAGATTAGTTTATGAATGTAAATATATTTTTTTCATATTTCGCTCATTTATTTTCAGAACTTTAAATTTCTTTTAAAAATTGTTTTTCTTCCTCAATTAAATATATTTTCAATCATAAAAACCCTTACAACAATGGGCCAAACAACACTTATAATCTAAAACTAATGATTTTATAGTAAATTAATCACATTCATAATTTTCGATTAAAGTTATATGTTCTGTATTATACACCATTATGAAAGGTTTGTGAAGTCAAATACAAAAAAAGAACGAAAGTCCTCTTACAGTAGACTTTCGTTCTTTCATTTTATATACCATATAGGGTTATCATCATCTAATCTTCATGGGTATTTTCTGGTACATCAGCTCACTTTTTACCGCATGAATTTAAGATGAAATATGCATGAATTACATGCCTAAACGACTCATAATAAGAGCTAATTGTCGCTTAGTTTCTTCATTATCTTTCTGTAGACGAAGGTTATCTTCTTTTAATGCCGCATAGTCCGCAGTTAATTTTTCATCATGCGCTTTCATGCGCGCATTTTCAGCTTTCAAAGCGGTCATTTCATCCTGCATTACGTACATAGAACTGATAGGCCCGCCCTTGTAACGTTCAGGAATAGCCTTCTTCTCATCAGAAGTACCGAATTTACGAGTTACACCGGCATTCACCATATTATGACGGCTACCAACAGATACGCCTGCATGGAACATAGTGTCTTCCGATGTGTAATGTGCAACACCTAAAGCCGCTGCTGTTTCTCCTCTGTAATTGCCGATACCAGCCATCACTTGAGTTGGTTCTAATGGATCGTATTGAATAGGTTTCAACGCAGACATTGCCGCCGCATGAGCACCTACACGTTGCGTTTCACCCGCCACGGAATTAATGGCATTGGCCATACCTTCTGTAGCACCCTTCAATTGATTCAAGTTAACCGCATCGGTACCGTTTACGCCAGGGCCTACATTGCTGATTGTTTTACCGCCGTTATTCAAGCCGTCTTTAGTAAGGCTTACAGCATTACCGCTAGCAGGGGTAATCGTTACACCGCTACCATTCACAACCGTAGAATTACCTCCGGCATCCTTAGTCGTCACAGACTCAAGACCTTTCAAATCTTTTGCCATACGAACCTTGAGATTAGTTCCATCAGATACGACACCTAAATTATCTTCGGACGTCAACTTACCATCATCGGTAATCCCCCCAACTACATTCACTTGTTCATTAAGTTTTTTGTTAATTGGAGTTCCGGAATCACCACCGTATTTCATACCATCGTCTTTGGTTGCCACTTGATGAGTCTTACCATTTTCATCTTGGTACTTAATACGAGTGATTGCATTGCCGTCGAGATCGGAATCGCCTTTATCAGCAGTAATATCCGCATTGCGCCCATCTTTTCCAGTTAAACCGATATGACCAATACCGTCTTTGCCGGACATAGATACAGCATCTTTACCGTCTTTACCAGTAACAGCTACTTTGCCATCTGTACCATTTGCTGCATCCGGACCTGTAATGGAAACGCCATCCTGACCATTTTTGCCGACTTTCACCTTATCCGTATTGACCGTCTTGGTAGTGATGCTATCGGCCTTAAGGTCTTTCGCCATCTTGATGTTGATATTACCGTTTTGATCGGCTACAGTTTTGATATTTTCACCGGAATAATCGCTATCGGCCCCTTGACCTTCACCTTTGATAGTAACCTTTTGACCTAAATCACGATGGAATTCGCCTGTATTACCGACAAAATCCATACCTTTTTTCGTGATTTCATCGCCTAAGTTATCAATCTTATTATCCAAGGCTTTATGGGACTTCTGCAATTGATCTTCTGTAGCAGCACGACCGCTTGTGATGTTATTAGGATCCCAATCTTTGTTTTCCAAACCTATCACATGACCGTCCTTGCCATCAACAGATACTTTACCGGCATCAATCTTACCGTCTTTTCCGTTGATTGTAACGTTGTCACCGGCCTTGATTGTACCATTTTCACCGTCAATCGCAATATTACCGGCTTTAATGGTACCTTTATTACCGTCGATTTCAACTTTATCACCAGCTTTAATGATGCCTTTGTTGCCGTCGATAGTAACTTTATCCCCTGCTTTGATTGTACCTGTTGTACCATCCATTACAATTTGTTTCGTAGGATCAGTCCCCATTGTTACTTGGTCTTTGAGGCCCACTTTGTAATTTGTAGAACCGTCCGCATTAGTGGTCTTATCTACTTGGACATTATTACCTGCCGTTACTGTTGTAGTAGCAGCTGCTGCGGCTTTATCCAATTGGGATTTATTAACCGCATCCTTAGAATCAGTACCATCAGCTACATTCGTAATCTTCTTGTTGGACGCATCAATACCGTCCTTCGTCATGGATGGACCGTTGGCAATCTTCACGCCGTCTTTTGTAACAGCAGTCAACGGATTGCCATCCTTATCTTGAACGGTCATACCTTCACCATTTACAACGGTTTTACCGTTTGCACCATTAGTGCCATTATTGAAAGTTATGGAATCCAGCCCTTTAAGGTTTTTTGCCAAACGAACATTGAGCACATTGTCTTTACTGATAACACCGATATTGTTTTCGGTCAACTCATCTTCACTTGTAACACCACCCTTAATGTCTAATTGTTCATTAAGTTTCTTCTTGATGGTAGTACCGGAGTCACCACCGTATTTCATACCATCGTCTTTGGTTGCTACTTCATGAGTAGTGCCATTTTCATCTTGGTATTTAATGCGCGTGATTTCATTTCCATTAACATCAGCAGCACCTTTATCAGCGATAATATCCGCACTACGACCATCTTTTCCAGTTAAACCAATATGACCTATACCGTCTTTACTGGACATAGACACCGCATCCTTGCCGTTTTTATCTGTAACAGCGACTTTACCATCAGTGCCATTCGCCGTATCTGGACCTGTAATGGATACGCCATCCTTACCGTCTTTGCCGACTTTCACGGATTCAGCCTTAAGATTTTTATTCATCTTCACATCGATAGTCGTGTTACCATCATTATCTTGGTTGATGAAAGTTTTAATGTTTTCACCGCTGTAGTCAGCATCGTCAGCTTTGCCTTCACCTTGAACAGTGATAGTAGAGCCTAATTTATTAGTTTTTACACCGCCTACATTAGCATTGAATTTAAGACCTGTATCAGTTTGACCTGCCAAAGCTTGTTTCAATTGATCCTCTGTTGCAGCACGACCGGATACGGCTTTACCTGCATCCCAAGTCTTATTATCAAGACCTGTTACGTAGTTGCCAGTATTAGCAGGGGTTGCACCATCGGACTGTTTACCCATGGTTACAGTGCCAGCTTTCACAGTTTCCGTAGCAGTAACAGATGTAACATTAAGATCTTTCTTCAATTTAAGACCGATTTTCGTATCGTCACCGGTTTGACTGATTTCCGTCGTAATATTGTCGTCGCCGTTTACTGTTACCTTGGAGCCCAGTTTATTCGTTTTTTCGTCGTTATTATCCGCGTCAAAACGAAGACCTTTATTGGTAAGTTCAGTCTTAGCATCATCAATATTTTTGTTGAGTTCAGTTTTGGTGTCACCAATTTTTTTATTGAGCTCAGTCTTGGTATCACCGATATTTTTATTCAACTCGGTCTTAGCGTCGCTAATATTTTTATTTAATTCTGCCTTAGTATCACCAATGTTTTTATTCAACTCGGTCTTAGCATCACTAATATTTTTATTTAACTCAGTTTTAGCGTCATGCAATTGACCGCCGTTAACCGCATCTTTGGAGTTAGCCGCCACGTCACCATCAGCAACATTGGTAATCTTTTGATCGTTCGCATTGATGCCGTTTGGAGATACATAGGTCTTACCGCCTACGATCAAACCGCCACCATTGATGGTTGTACCGCCGGCTGTTACGCTGTCCAAGCCGGTCAATGTTTTTGATAACTTCACGTTCAATGTATTGCCATCAGATACAACGCCAATATTGTTATCCGTTAAATCTGCCGCCGCAGCTCCGCCTTTAATGGCAACAGTACCACCTAGCTTCTTATTGATAGTCGTACCTGAGTCACCATCAAAGTTCAAGCCTTTATCCACTTCAGATTTAGACGCCACATCTTTAATCGTTACGGTTTTCGTTTGATCCGGATGGTTCTTATCTTGAACTGTCAATGCCACGTCACCGTTAGCATCTACAGTATAGTCACCATTGGAGCCTGCCGTAGGATTCGCAACGAGACTGAAGTCCGTTGCACTGGCACCTTGTTTCTTAACTTCATCACTAACCGTTTTCAATTGGTCTTCCGTTGCTGCACGGCCAGATGCAATTGTAGGGTTATCAATACTCCATGACTTATTATCAAGCCCTGTTACGTAGTTACCCGTATTAGCAGGGGTTGCACCATCAGATTGTTTACCCATGGTTACAGTGCCGGCTTTCACAGTCTCCGTAGCCGTAACAGATGTAACGTTAAGATCTTTCTTCAATTTGAGACCGATTTTCGTATCGTCACCGGTTTGACTGATTTCCGTCGTAATATTGTCGTCGCCGTTTACCGTTACCTTGGAGCCTAGCTTATTCGTTTTTTCGTCATTATTATCCGCATTAAAACGAAGGCCTTTATTAGTAAGTTCAGTCTTAGCATCACTAATATTTTTATTTAACTCAGTTTTAGCGTCATGTAATTGACCGCCGTTCACCGCATCTTTGGAGTTAGCCGCCACATCGCCATTAGCAACATTGGTAATCTTTTGGTCATTTGCATTGATACCGTTTGGAGATACATAAGTCTTACCACCTACAGTTAAACCACCACTATTGATGATTGTGCCACCAGCTGTTACGCTGTCCAAACCAGTTAATGTCTTAGACAACTTCACGTTTAATGTGCCTGTGCCATCAGAAACAACGCCAATATTATTATCTGTTAAATCTGCAGCTGCAGCTCCGCCTTTAATGGCAACAGTACCACCTAGCTTCTTATTAATAGTTGTGCCAGAATCACCGTCAAAATTCAAGCCTTTGTCCACTTCGGATTTAGATGCTACATCTTTAATCGTTACGGTTTTTGTTTTATCCGGATGGTTCTTATCCTGTACGGTCAATGCTACGTCACCATTGGCATCTACAGTGTAGTCACCATTAGAACCCGCCGCAGGATTCGCAACGAGACTGAAGTCCGTTGCATTAGCGCCTTGAGTTTTGATAGCTTCAGTAACTGTCTTCAATTGATCTTCTGTTGCAGCACGTCCCTTGACAGCAGTCGGATTAGTTACGCTCCATGCCTGATTATCAAGACCAGTCACATAGTTACCCATATTAGCAGGAGTTGCACCATCGGATTGTTTACCCATGGTTACAGTACCAGCTTTCACAGTCTCCGCTGCCGTAACAGTAGTAACATTAAGATTTTTCTTCAATTTAAGACCGATTTTCGTATCGTCACCAGTTTGTGTAATTTCTGTGGTGATGTTATCGTCGCCGTTTACTGTTACCTTAGAGCCTAGTTTATTCGTTTTTTCAGCGTTATTATCCGCATCAAAACGAAGGCCTTTGTTGGTAAGTTCAGTTTTAGCGTCACCAATATTTTTATTCAACTCAGTCTTAGCATCACTAATGTTTTTATTTAACTCAGTTTTAGTGTCATGCAATTGACTGCCGTTCACCGCATCTTTGGAGTTAGCCGCCACATCGCCATTAGCAACATTGGTAATCTTTTGATCATTCGCATTGATGCCATTTGGAGATACATAATTCTTACCGCCTACGGTCAAACCACCACTATTGATGATTGTGCCACCAGCTGTTACGCTGTCCAAACCAGTTAATGTTTTAGCTAACTTCACGTTTAACGTACTGCCATCAGATACGACACCAATATTATTGTCCGTCAAGTTAGCAGCCGCTGCACCGCCCTTGATGCTAAGCTTATCACCCAACTGTTTGTTAATTACAGCGCCGCTATCTCCATCGAAATTAAGACCTTTAGCAATAGTCGTATTGATTGTAGAAATAGCATTTCTATTGGTCGTAATATCTTGCGTATTTTGAGCGATATTTTGCTTATTTTGTGCAATGTCAGTTGTGTTTTGAGCTATTTTATCCTTGTTTGTATTAACTTGCGTATTAACAGATTTCAACTGGTCTTCCGTTGCAGCACGGCCGGTTACGGCTTGTGGATTATTTACATCCCAAGCAGTATTTGTAAGGCCAGTTACCGTGCCTGCAGTACCATCCACAGATACAGGATTAGCAGTTCCTAAGGTGATTTTATCCCCTAATCCAATAGTATATTCCTTACCGCCAGCTGCATTTGTACCTTCTTCTACAGTGATATTGCCATTCTTGGCTTTCACAGTACTTGCCTTAGCCGTTCCGCCGATAGCATCCTGCAACTGACTGAAGTTAACCGCATCAGTAGGGTCCGTGCCTTTTGCTAGACCGGTAATCTTTTGATTATTAGCATTGATACCGTTCGGCGTTACATAGGTCTTACCACCTACGGTCAAACCGCTACTATTGATGGTTGTTCCGCCAGCTGTTACGCTATCCAAACCGGTTAATGTTTTAGCTAATTTTACATTTAATGTGCTGCCATCAGACACGACACCGATATTATTGTCCGTAAGATCCGTGGTAGCGCCACCTTTAATGGTAACAGTGTCGCCTAATTTTTTATTAATCGTAGCACCGCTATCGCCGTTAAAGTTTAATCCTTTATTGATATTGGTTACATTTGTATTGACCTTATCATTAACAGATTTCAACTGATCTTCCGTTGCAGCTCGACCACTTACAGCTTGAGGATTATCCGCATTCCAAGACTTATTATCGAGTCCTGTCACAAAGTTACCGTTTGCACCGCCTGCACCACCAGCTTGTTTACCCATAGTCACAGTGCCAGCTTTCACAGTATCAGTGGCAGTAATAGTAGTAACATTGAGATCTTTCTTTAATTTAAGACCGATCTTAGTATCATCACCGGTTTGACTGATTTCTGTCGTGATATTATCATCGCCATTTACCGTTACCTTGGAACCCAATTTATTGGTCTTAGCACCGCCTGTATCCGCATCAAACTTGAGACCTGTGTTAATCACATCATTCTTCGCAGTCGATATATTATTGTTTAGCTCGGTTTTAGCATTATCTATATTGCCATTCAGTTCAGTTTTAGCGTCATTAATATTTTTATTAAGTTCAGTTTTGGCATCACCGATATTTTTGTTTAATTCAGTTTTAGCATCATTAATGTTGTTATTTAATTCGGTTTTAGCCGCATGAAGTTGACCACCGTTAACTGCCTCTTTAGAGTTAGTCACCACGTCACCATCAGCAACATTAGTTATTTTCTTGTCATTCGCATTAATACCGTTCGGAGTTACATAGGTCTTACCGCCTACTGTCAAACCACTACTATTGATAGTTGTACCCCCAGCCGTTACGCTATCCAAACCGGTTAATGTCTTAGCTAGTTTCACATTTAATGTGCTGCCATCAGATACGACACCGATATTATTGTCCGTCAAGTTCGCAGCCGCTGCACCACCCTTGATGCTAAGCTTATCGCCCAACTGTTTGTTGATTGCAGCACCGCTGTCTCCATCAAAGTTAAGACCTTTAGCAATAGTTGTATTGATTGTAGAGATAGCATTTTTATTGGTCGCAATATCTTGTGTGTTCTGAGTAATATTTTGCTTGTTTTGTGCAATATCAGTCTTATTTTTACCGATATCAGTAGTATTTTGAGCTATATCAGTCTTGTTCTTAGTTATATCTTGTTTATTCTTACCGATATCAGTCGCATTTTGAGCAATGTCAGTTGTGTTCTGAGCTATTTTATCCTTATTTGTGTTAACTTGCGTATTAACAGTTTTTAACTGATCTTCCGTTGCAGCACGACCACTTACAGCTTGCGGATTATTTACATTCCAAGCTGTATTAGTAAGTCCTGTTACAGTCCCTGCAGTTCCATCCACATTTACAGGATGTGCCGTACCTACCGTAAGTTTATTACCCAATCCAACAGTGAATTCCTTACCACCATTTGCGTTGGTACCTTCTGTTACGGTTACATTCGCGTCTTTCCCTTTTACTGTAGTCGCCTTAGCAGTACCACCGATAGCATTTTGCAATTGACTGAAATTAACCGCATCATCAGGCGCTGTACCATTAGCAACACCAGTAATCTTTTGATTATTGGCATTGATACCTGTTGAAGACACATAGTTCTTGCCACCTACAGTCAAACCAGCACCATTGATAGTCGTACCACTTGCAGTCACACTGGTCAAACCCGTTAATGTTTTTGCTAGCTTCACATTTAATGTGTTGCCGTCGGATATGACACCAATATTATTATCTGTTAGCTTCGTAGCAGGGGCACCACCCTTAATAGTTAGTATTTCACCTAATTGTTTCTTGAAAACTGCCCCGCTGTCACCACCAAAATTCAACCCCTTTTCAATTGTTGAATTGATTGAAGAAATAGCACTTTTATTTGTCGCAATATCTTGCTTGTTCGTTGCAACATCTTGTTTATTCTTATTGATATCAGCAGCATTCTTAGCAATATTAGCCTTGTTTGTATTAACTTGCGTATTAACAGTCTGCAACTGACTTTCCGTTGCGGCGCGACCGGTTACGGCTTGAGGATTATTAACGTCCCAGCTGTTATTAGTAAGTCCTGTTACATTGCCTATAGTGCCGTCCAGTGTTATAGGAAACCGTCCGCCTACGGAAATTTTCTCGCCTAAGCCAACAGTATATTCCTTACCACCATTTGCATTGGTACCTTCTGTTACAATTACATTTTTATCTTTTGCTTTCACAGTAGATGCCTTAGCAGTGCCGTTGATAGCATCTTGTAGTTGACCGTAATTAACCGCATCACTATATGATGTACCAGTAGCAACACCAGTAATTTTTTGATTATTAGCATTAATGCCTGTTGGTGTTACATAGTTTCTGCCACCAACAGTCAAACCGCCAGCATTAATAACCGTACCACTGGCTGTTACACTGTCCAATCCGTTCAAAGATTTTGCCAATTTCACATTTAATGTGCCATTACCATCTGATTGGACATTGATATTATAATCAGATACAGAACCTACGTAATCACCTTTTATTTTTACTGTTTCACCTAATTTTCTGTTGCTTACAGGCCCATTGTCACCGGCGAAGCTAATACCTTTATCAAGGGCGGTGTTAATAGTAGCAATATCTCGTTTATTCTTACTGATGCTCTGGCTATTGTTGCTAATATTATGTGCATTAGTATCAATCGATGATTTATTACTATTAACCTTATCATTAACCCGCTTTAACTGATCTTCCGTAGCAGCACGTCCTGTAACAGGTGCTGGATTATTTACATTCCATGATGTATTGGTAAGACCTGTGACCGTTCCTGTACCACTATCTATGGTTATAGGATGCGAGGCCGCCCCTTTCCCTACAGTAATCTTATAATTTAAGCCAACAGTATACTCCTTACCACCTTTCGCCGTTGAGTTTTCCCTTACCGTAATATTACCATCATCATTTGCTTTTACAATGGCTTCTTTAGCTGTACCGTTAATTGCCCGTTGCAACTGACCGTAGTTAACTGCGTCCTGACTACCTGTACCGTCTGCAACACCTCTAAGCTGTTGATTATTGGCATTAAGACCACCGGTTGACACATAGAGCTTACCGCCTACAGACACCCCTTTATTATCAATCGTAGCAGTTCCTGCTGTTACGCTATCCAAACCAGTTAATTTTTTAGCCAATTTCACATTTAGTGTGCCATTTCCGTCTGCTTGAACCCCAATATTGTTGTCAGCCAAAGCACCGCTAGCGCCACCTTTTATTCTTACTGTGTCACCTAATTTTACTTGGTTCTGAACAAAGTTATCCCCATAAAAAAACAATCCTTTATCGATATTGTTTTTATTATATCTAATAGCATCGTGGATTGTGCTTTTACCTGTAAAACCGATATCGCTCATCGTTAATTTACCGGTATCAGGATCGAGCGCTGCATTACCGCCAAGGATATTTTTAGTAGTAGTGGCTAAATTGCCCAAGCTATTTGCTACGGCATATAGCTGACTACCATTAATAGCATCTGTAGACGAAGGATTCATACGCCCTGCTGCCACATTTGTAATCGTACGTTTTACTGTATCATTACCGATACTTACAGTAGAATCTGCCGTTCCTCCCGCTAAATTCTTATACCACAAGCCATTTACAAGCTGATTCGGTGTACTATGAGTATCCGCAGTCGCAGAATTAGTACCTAATGCAACTGAGCGATTATGATTTTTATTTACTGTCGTATTTCTACCGAGAGTAACGCTATCCTCTGCATAGCTAACTGCACGATTACCGATGGCAATGCTATTTTTCTGAACTGAGTCAGAATCTGTACCAATAGCTATAGAAGAATCCTCACGGGCATTACTTTCCCAGCCCATTGCAATGGAGTTGAGTCCTACTGCATAGGAGTTTACACCAAGAGCTCTGGACCCTTCGCCCTTAGCTTGTGCATTATTACCGATTGCAACGGCCCATTTACCTCTTGCCTGCGATCCGTTACCCATTGCAACGGCACCACCGGCAGCAGCTTTAGCATTATTACCAAATGCCATGGAGGATCCACCCCAAGCTCTGGCATTGGTACCAAATGCCTGATCATTATCGGCACCCACATAGTTACCGGCCTCATCGTATCCAGCCCAAGATGTATTACCAAGGGCAAAGCCATTTAAAGAAGCTACTTTTGTCAAATTACCGATAGCAACACCATTATTTACTTCAACGTTTGCATTTCTTCCGATGGCAACACCTTGTACATTACCAACACCAGCCCTATTTGCTCTTGTAACAGTAGCACCTGTACCCAATGCCACACTGTTATCTGCCAATGCTGTACTATTGTCACCTATCGCTACAGTACCATTTTTAGCTTGAGCGCCGGCCCCTTGCACAATAGTACTCCCATGCACAATCATTGGAGACATCATGGACATAAATAAAGCCGTAGCAATTACAGACCCTGACATCTTGGCAAATACCGTTGTCATTGTCGAGCGTTTCGACATATTTTTCGCTGTTTCAGCCACAACGACATAACACCCTTTTGTACGACTCCAGATTACTTTAAAAATTCGGTTCATCTCGTCTTACTCCTTGCATAAAACTATCAAATTATATGAATATAATAAAATATTTTATAACTATTTTAAAAAGTAAAAATACAGTTAATATATGGCTATTTACCGATGCATATCATATTAAACATATCATATTCTATGGTAAAAGTAAAAAATTTTTCACTCTACACTCACTTCCAAATCATAAATATTTATGAATATACAAAAACTCCGCCATATACCTTATGAATATGCTAAATGTACTAATTTTTTCGCATAAAATTAACTTCATGAAAAAATGTATTTCACCTTAGTAAACTATTATGATCTAATTATTACTTACCTATTTTAATTACATTACAAAATACCATGACATATATATGCTCAAATAGCCATTAAATCTATTTTTTGCATGCAAAAAGGCGCCAAAAGCATTTCGCTTTTGGCGCCTTTTATAAGCACTGCCATATCAATATGTTATTTCATATTATTTCAAGCCCGCTTGTTGCATCAATAATGCAATTTGTGCTCTCATTTCTTCATTGTCGCGTTGTACTTTTTCGTACTTAGCTTTCAAAGCAGTCATTTCATCTTGCATTACGTACATGGAGCTGATAGGGCCACCTTTGTAACGTTCAGGAACTGCTTTCTTCGCATCGGAAGTACCGAATTTACGAGTTACACCAGCATTTACCATGTTATGGTGGCTACCAACAGATACGCCTACATGGAACATAGTGTCTTCTGCTGTGTAATGTGCAACGCCAAGAGCCGCCGCAGTTTCACCTCTGTAATTACCGATACCGGCCATCACTTGAG
>PPYF01349585.1_pt1 | contig 23844 bp, 17 predicted proteins | sample 1559871 | NCBI WGS metagenome assembly PPYF01 (sample SAMN08240021, study PRJNA423297) | Human gut metagenome, whole genome shotgun sequencing project. | reverse complement strand
ACCTGGAACTCCTCGGTGAACATCTCGGGGGCAAAGCCATGCATACCGGCCACCGTGTCCGCGCCGTACTCCGACAAAATCAGCGGCTTGTCGATGGTCTCCCAGAAATCCAGCTCCTTCTTAAAGGCGTAGGCTGCGTTCTCCAGATCGCCGCTCAGGTTGTACCAGCCGTAGTAGCGGTTGATGCAGACGACGTCCATCGTGCGGGTCGTGATGTCCTTCGTGTAGTCGTTCTGGCAGCAGACCATCGTGACCGGGCGGTCCTGCGGGTCCTGGGTGTGGGCCTGCTCATACAGCGGGCGCCAGTAGTCGCGGGCGCTCTCGGGGAAGTGCTCGGTGTCCGGCTCGTTGCCCAGGCTCCACAGCACAACGCAGGGGTGGTTCTTGTCGCGCTCGATCATCGCCCGCAGCACGGCGCTGTGGTAGGCCTTGAGCGGGAAGGTCTGATACGGGTCGCACGCCGCGCCCGCGCCGATGCCGACAGCCGGCGTCTCGTCGATGACGACGATGCCCAGACGGTCACACAGGTCGTAGACCTCCTCGGCGTAAGGGTAGTGGCTCATGCGCAGGCAGTTGGCGTTGAGCCACTCGTACAGCTTCAAATCGGTCACTGTCACGCAGGCATCATAGCCGCGGCCACGGAAGGCCGAGTCCTCATGCTTGCAGGGGCCCTTGAAATAGAACGGTGCGCCGTTAATAAGGAACTTGTGCCCGCTGACCTCCACGCTGCGGAAGCCGAACTTCTGGCGGTACTCGTCCTTGCCGAACTTAACCAGCGCCGTGTAGAGATACGGCGTGCCGGGGCGGGGCTGCCACAGGCGGGCATTCTCCACCTGCACGGTGCCCGCGGCACCGTCGGCGCAGGCCACAACGCAGCCCTCTGCGTCCAGAATCTCCACCTTGACGCTGCCCTCGCCCACGGTGTCCACCGTGTAGCGCAGCGTGCCGGTCATATCGGCGACGACGGTCACATCGCGGATGTAGGCCGCCGGGGTCGTGTAGAGGTGCACCGGGCGGGTGATGCCCGCATAGTTGAAGAAGTCAAAGTTCGGCAGGTTGATGCCCTGAGCCTGCTGGCGCGCCTTGCCGGCCTCGACGGCGGGAATGCCCGCGTTGTCGGAGCCGAAGAACGCCGTGCCGCCCTCGTTGCCGACAGGCAGCGAGCTGTGGCCGATGCGGTTGTCCACCTCGACATCGAGCGTCACGGTCTCGCCGGGCTGAGCCAGCGCGGTGATGTCGGCCTCAAACGGCAGGAAGCCGCCGCGGTGGCTGGCGATCTCCTGCCCGTTCAGCCGCACCACGGCGTTGTGGGTCACAGCGTCGAAGCGCAGCACCCGGCGCGCGCCCTCGGGCACGGTGAAGGTCGTGCGGTAGTAGGCCATGCCGTAATGGCGGCGGAACTCCGGGTCGGGGCTCTGGTCATTGTAGGACGCAGGCACCGCAATGGGCTGCCAGGGCTCATCGGCGTTGAAGCGGAAATCCCACACGCCGGACAGATCCCGGACACTGCGGGCAGAATTGGACTGCGGATACATATACATTACCTCTCTCTCTTTGCGCTAAAGACCTCCCTCTGCGAGACAGACTCCCCCGATACGGGGGAGGTGGCACGTAGCGCCAGAGGGGGGAACGGTGGCCGAAGGCCGGAGGAAGAGAACTCTGCGGTAATCCGAAATATTTCGGGCCATGGCAAGGCTCTCTCCCCCACCGCCTGCGGGCGGAGCCCCCTCCCAGAGGGGGCCAAGAGAATTATTCGTGCCGGCTCTCCACTGTGGTGGTAAAGACGGATGTGCCGACGGGGACGTCGTACCTGACCGCGGGGATGACCGTGTTGGGGTCGTACAGGTTCGTGTTGGGGTAGGCGTTCACAAAGAAGCCCTCGCCGCCACGGCCCTGCACGGTGCAGCGGCACGTGTCGTTGTGGGCCTCGGCCCCGGTGCCGTTGGCCGCGGCGGCAAAGCCGGCGGCGAACTTGGGCACGGCAAAGCCGCAGTCATACGCCGTGCAGGCGATGGTGCTCTCCACCGTATGGTTGCGGACGTGGCCCCACTTAGTGGGCACCAGCTCCGTCGTGACCTTGATGCCCGGGAAGGGCCGCCACTCGCTCAGCAGACGGTCTCCCATCAGGACAAACCTGTCGCTGTGGCGGCGCACGAAGGTCCAGCCGTCGATGACGAAGGCCAGCATACTGTCGGGCGCGGCCTGCTCCAGCTGCACATAGCTGCGGCTGGCCGAGAATCCGAACCGCGTGTTGTAGACGAACTTGCCGTACTTCTCGACAAACTGGCCGTGGTCGTCCTTCTCGTAGTTGGCGGGCGAGTAGGCGTTCAGCTGGCCGTCCGGCAGACGCTGCAAAAGCAGGTCTGCGCTGGGCTGGCCGGTCACACCGGCACGAGTCAGCTCGACGGGCAGCGGGGCGGCCTCGGCGGTCCAGAACGGGTGGTCGTCGGGCAGAGCCAGCAGCAAAAAGACCTTCAGGCCCCAGTACGGGCTGCCGGGGGCGTTGTACTGCTCGGCCATGTACTGCTGCGGGTAGCCGTAGCCGATGGTCAGCACGCCGTCGCGGTCAAAGATGGGCCGTGCCAGCCACCAGTTCAAATTGCGCACGATGATGCCCTTCATCACCGGCAGGGGCAGCGGCTCGAGACCGGCCCAGATGCAGGCGGAGTAGAAAGCGCTCTGGCCGATGCGGTAGGTCAGGCTGCGGCCAAAAGGCAGCGCCGCGCCGTTTTCATCGAACCATCGCGCAAACTGCTGGCCAAACTTGGTCGCGCGGTCCCGGTAGAGCGCCGCGCGGGCGGGGTCGCTCTTAGCGGCAAACACGCTGTAGAGCACGGTGTAATACTGGATGGCCCAGGGGTTGTAGTAATCCTTCTGGGGCTTGATGTCCGCCGGGCCGTCGGAGTACCAGCCGTCGGCGACGTACCATTTATCGACCTCGGCCATGTCAGCGGCGGCGCGGGCCATATCGCAGGGCATCCCGACAGCGTCGAGCGCCAGATTGACGAGCACGCGGAACAGCAGCCAGTTGCAGCCGGGCAGGTCATGGTGGTTGATCGTGTCGAGCCACTTGGCCAGATCGGCCTTTTCGGCGTCGGTCAGCGGCTCCCAAACGCTCTCAGGCGTCTCCAGGATCGCGCAGGCCAGCGCGGCCATCTCCACAAAGAGCTGGTCATAATCGTTCGGGTCGCCCCAGTATTCGGGGCCCTCGGGGTCGGTGCCGCTGGCCAGACCCTTGCGGTAGATGCGCAGGAAGTCATCCGCCCTGCCGCCGCCCGTCCAGAACGGGGCCAGCGCCCACAGCGGGCGGGAGAAGGCTTCCATCTCGATCGTGCGGCCCGGGTAGGTCACGCCGGTGTCGCCAAGGTGCAGCCGTGCGCCGCCCTCGGAATACAGCGGCAGCAGCGGGTCCAGAAATCGGTGCATCAGCGCCGTAAAATCGGACTTTGTATGTAATTTCATCACCAGTACAGCTCCCAATCCTTTGTCAATCTCGTCAGCGCTTCCATGTAGAAGTAGTCGCCCCAGCTGACGCACTCGTCAACGCCCTCGGGCGTGCAGGTGTTGTAGGGGCTCTTTTTGCTGTAGGTGCCATGGCGCACAAGACCAATGCCCTGCGGGCCTTCCTTGACGGCGTAGTGCGCGGCCACGCTGCCCAGCATCTGGGCGGCCAGCTTCGTGTACTCGGCAGCCTCGTCGGTGCCGACGTACTTGGCGGCCTCCAGCAGGCCGCAGGCCACGATGGACGCGGAGGAGGAGTCGCGTGGCTCCTCGGTGCCGCTGGTGAAGGTCATATCCCAGTACGGGACCAGGTCCTCGGGCAGGCGCTCCAGATAGTAGGCCAGCACGCGGCGGAAGGCGTCCAGATACTCGGGGCGTCTGGTGTAGCGGTAGCTGATGGCCGTGCCGTAGACGCCCCACGCCTGACCGCGGGCCCAGCAGGAGTCATCCTTATAGCCCTGACAGGTCGCGCCGCGCACAGGGCCGCCGGTCACGGGGTCCATGAAGAAGGTGTGGTAGGTCGAGCCGTCCGGGCGGATGGAGTTGGCCAGACAGGTCGTGACATGCTTGTGCGCCAGATCGGCGTAGTGGGCGTCGCCGGTGGTCTCGCTGGCCCAGTAGAGCAGCGGCACGTTCAGCAGGCAGTCGATGATGTAGCGGTAGTTGTCGGCAGCGCCGAGCGCGCCCCACGCCTGAAAGAACTCGCCCTTCTCCTGAAAGCGGGTGCAGAGCTGGTCGGCAGCCAAGATAGCGGCCTTTCTCCCCTTCTCACTGCCGGTCAGCTTGTAGGCGGCGACACAGGACGGGCTGTACAGGAAGCCCATGTCGTGGTGGTCGACCTCGATCTTGTGCTCAATGCGGTAGAGGAAGCTGTCCACCAGGGTCAGCGCGGTATTTTTGAACGCCTCGTCGCCGGTGCGCTCATAGCTCAGCCAGACCTCGCCGGGCCAGAAGCCGCAGGTCCACTGGTTGTTCTCGCATTGGGGATAGATGTCATGGACGCTGGAATGGTTCTGGCAGTGGTCGGTATACAGCGGCAGATTCCGGCGGACGAGCGCAATAGCGGTATCCAGCGCCTGCTCAGCCTCGGGTTTGGTCAGGACTTTGTTTGAGAATGTTTTCATTGTAGGAAACCTCATGCTCACAAATAATAAATAATAAATGCGGTGGTTCGCGTCGCTGCGCTCCGCTAAAAAATATCGTGCATCTGTGAGCAGCGCTGCGGGCGGATATGGAATCCGCCCCTACGTTTTTTGCTTTCGACCACCGGGAGAAAACTCCACATTTTTTATTATTTATTATTTCTTATTTTTTATTTTAAAAAAGAAGGGGGCGCAGGGCTTTCGCCTTGCGCCCCGTACAAATGGGTAACTGCTGGGTAGCTATATCAGCCCTTCAGGCCGGAGGATGCAACGCCCTGGACGAAGTACTTCTGCAGGGACAGGAATACGATCAGGACCGGGATCAGTGCGACAACGGAAGCCGCCATAATCAGGCCATACTCGGCAGAGTACTGGCTGATGAACATACGCAGACCGATCTGGATGGTCTTGAGCTCGGTCTTGGTCAGGTAGATCAGGGGTCCGAGGAAGTCGTTCCACGTGTTGACGAAGGTAAAGATGACCAGCGTCGACACAGCGGGCAGAGAAAGCGGCAGCATGATGCGGGCATAGATGCCGTACTCGGACAGACCGTCGATACGGGCAGCCTCGCACAGCTCGGTGGGAACGCCCTCATAGAACTGCTTCATCATGAAAACGCCGAAGGCGCTGAACGCCTGCAGGAAGATGATGGCCAGATGGGTGTTGTTCAGGTGCCAGGAGCGCATCATCATGAACTGGGGCACCATGTAAGCCTGCCAGGGCACCGCGATGGTCGCGATGTAGCCCAGGAACAGCACATTCTTGCCCTTGAAGTTCAGCTTGGCGAACGCATAGGCGGCGAAGGAGGAGGTCAGGACCTGTAAGATCGTGACGACGATGGTCAGGAACGCGGTGTTCTTAACGAAGGTCAGCAGGGGGATCTTCGTCCAGATGTCCACATAGTTCTGCGGGCGCGGGTTCGAGGGGATCCACTCAATGGGGAACGTAAAGACGTCCTTGTTCAGCTTGAAGGATGCGGAGAGCATCCACAGGAACGGGATGAGCATCAGGGCGGCCACGACGATGAGCAGTGCGTAGATCAGCACGCGGCTGACAACATGCTGCGCCTTCATGGAGCCTGTCTTCTTCTTAACTGCGGTAGTAGCCATGTGTGTTTCCTCCTTCCCTTAGTCGTTGCTGGACGAGCCCTTGAACTGGATGATGGTGACAAACAGCACCAGCACAAACAGCACCATGGACACGGCACTTGCGTAGCCGTACTTCGGCGTGTTGACGAAGGCTACGTTGTAGATGTAATAAACAAGGGTCATGGTCGCATTGCCGGGGCCGCCCTGGGTGATCATGTACATCTGGTCATACACCTTGAAGGAGGCGATGGTCAGCATGATGATAACGAAGAAGGTGGTGGGCTTCAGCTGCGGCAGGGTTACATTCCAGAAGATCTGCCACTTGCTGGCACCGTCCAGTTCGGCAGCCTCCTCCAGCTCGGGGTTGGTGCCCTGCAGACCGGCCAGGTAGATGACCATGTAATAGCCCATGTTCTTCCAGACGCTGAACAGGATGACCGTGAGCATGGCGGTGTCCTTACCGGCGGCCCACTTGGGCAGGTTCTCCACGCCAAGGGTTGCGAGGATCTGGTTGACCGGGCCCATGGAGGGGCTGAAGATCATGTTCCAGACCGCAGCAACGGCGACCAGAGAAGCAACGTAGGGGAAGAACGAAACGGTACGGAAGAAGTTGCGGAACTTGACCTTCTGGTTCAGCAGCATGGCCAGACCAAGGCTGCACACCAGCGTCAGCGGCACCGTGCCGATGGCGTAGACCAGCGTATTGACAAAAGCAGCCTTGAAAGTTTTGTCGCTCAACAGGGCAACAAAGTTGCTGATGCCGGTGAACTCAACGGGATGGACACCATCCCAGTTGCAGAACGAAAGCCCGATAGCGAAAATCATGGGCACCAGCGTAAAGATGCAGAAGCCGATGAAGTTCGGTGCAATGAAGCTGTAGGCAACCAGACTGTCGCGGAGAGATTTGCTCATGCCGCGCTTCGGTTTTGCCTGCACAGCCTGCGTGGTTTCAGCCATGGGTCATACCTCCTCGGTGTTTTGGCAATAAGTAAGGGGCAGGCGCGCCCGCCCGCCCCTTTTGGAAGGAAAAGGAAAACTTATGAAAAAGAAGTCAGGAAATCGTTTGGGAATCAGCCGAGGAGAGCCTGGACCTGCTCGTTCATGTTGGCGATGCCCTCGTCAACCGTCTCGCTCTCGGTCATGATGGCGTCATGCTCGGTGTTCAGGATGGTCTCGATCTCGGAAGCCTTGTCGGACAGAGGCATCTCGAGGTAGATGGCGGTGGTGTTCAGAGCCTCCAGAGAAGCGTCGTCAGAGGGGAAGCCATCGGTAGAGGAGATGATCTTGTTGGTCTCGTCGCTGGCAACGGCGGGGAAGGTGCCGACGGCAGCAACGCACTTGGCGCCGTCCTCAGAAGCGCACCAGTTGACGAAGTCCAGAGCAGCCTCTTTCTTCTCGGAGTTGGCGTTGACGGCCAGGCTGGTCACAGTGCCCAGAGTAGAACCGGCAGGTGCGCCGTCCGGATGAGGATACTTGACGATGCCGAAGTTGACGGGCTGGACACCGTTGGAGGCAGCCTCCGCATTGTACTTCTGCAGGGTAGCGATGAACCAGGAGCCCATGTTGCACATGGCAGCCTGGCCGTTCTCAAAGGCACCGGAGTAATGCAGGCCGGAGGTCTTTTGCTCGCCGTAGTTGGGGATAACGCCGTCAGCCTGCTCGGACAGGACCTGCTCGTAGTAAGGCTTCAGGAAGTCGTAGTTGCCGTCGATAACGGTGTGCTGGCCGTCCAGGATGCCGAACAGCGTGGTGGTAGAACGCCAGGTGTGGTAGATGTTGCCGTAGACACCGGCCTTTTCATTGACCTCGCGGATCTTGGCGTCGAAGTCCGCCATCGTCATATCGTTGGTGGGGTACTCGACACCGGCCTGATCGAAGATGTCCTTGTTGTAGTAGACGACCCAGAAGTCAGAGCGGAACGGGACAGCGTAATAGTTGCCGTCCTGGGCAGTCAGCTGCTCCAGAACGCCGTTGAACTTGCTCTCGTCAGTGGTCAGCTTGCCGCTCAGGGGCTCGAGCATGCCAAGGTTGATCAGGTTGGAGTAGCCGGGGATGTCCTTGATGGACAGAACGTCCAGCTCACCGTTGCCGCCAGCCAGCTGGGTAGCCAGCTGGGTCATGTAATCGGTGGAGCCCAGGTCGGTCATCTCGATGGTGACGTTGGGGTGGCTCTCCATATAGCCGTCAGCCAGAGCCTGCCAGTAAGCAGTGGAGTCCTTATCCCACAGGGCCCAGTTCAGGGTGACAGCCTCGTCGCCGGAGCCGGTGCTCTCGGCAGTGGCCTCGGTGGAAGAAGCGGTGCTCTCCGCGGTGGAAGCGGTGTCAGCGGTAGAGTCGCCGGAACCGCCGCAGGCGGCCAGGCTCAGGGCCATGGTACCTGCCAGGCCGAGAGCAGCAATTCTCTGCATTTTACGCATAATGTTTCTCCTCCTAATAAGAAAACATTTTTCGGGATCCAGGCTTGTCCCCTCATGGGGGGCCTGTCCCTTTCGTTGCCATTATAATACATCATCTTCCCGTCGAAATGGATGGTTTTTTTGGGGTTCGGTTTGCAAATTTTACGGCAGTTCCCCAATCGCGACGGAAAAACCTGTACTTTTTTAAGAAACCTGCAATATTTATCTTTCCCTACAGTTCTCCCTGTCTGTGCATGCGTCGTTTTGTCTGTTTTGTACATTTTTGCGCTTGACACGCCTATTATAATAAGGTATCTTTTTATAAACGGCGGTGTGTTTTCTTCCCCGCTTTCCTGCATGATCTGCATTTTTATTTACATATTTACATAGAGGAGCCTTCATGGATAAGCTGAAATTCCGCCGCAGCGGCATCCAGGCACGGGTGCTGGCGCTTACGATGTTTTTTACGCTAGGCGCATCCCTAGTCATCGCTGCCAGCAATATGCACCAGATGACCGCCGAGTGGGAGCGCACGACGATCCTGAACGCCGAGTATGCCCTGCAGACCGCGGCATCGGCCATCCGCCGGGATGTGGATGAGATCGACGACCTGGCCGGCTGGTGCGCCTACAACCCCGGTATGCGCACCTACCTGCTGACCGGCGACACAGCCAGCAACCAGGCGCTGTCGATGTACCCGACAGTGTCCGCCAAGTTCAACTCGATGCGCACGATGGCCTACATCCAGCGCTTTCTGCTCATCAACGCCTCGGGGCGGCAGATGATGTTCGGCACGGCAGCCACCAGTGCCGTGACCCTGACGCCGGATATACTGCAGCGCATTCCCGGTTACGATTCGCCCAATACCGGATGGGACTGCATTCTCCGCGACCCGCTGGCCCTGAACTCCCAGGCTGCCAACACGATCCCCGTCACCCACACCCTGACCCTGCCCGGCACAGACCGCACAGCCCATGTCTGTATCTTTGTCTCCCCTTCCCTGATCCTTTCCCCGCTGCGCAGCTTCACCCTGGCCGACGGCGGACAGCTGTATTGGGAAATGGGCGAAAACCTCTACACGATCAACGGCAGTCTGCTGTCCGCGCTGAACGGCTCCATCGCCGACTTTGACGATGCCGTCCCGCTGGACAGCAACACGCTCGACCCGAACACCGAGGTCTACACACGCGGGTCCGGCAGCAGCGCACAGCTTGTTGTGCGGTATCCCATCGGCATCCATGAGCTGTACCTGATCGAGGTGCTGCCCAACGGCCCGACACAGCGGCAGATCACCTTCGTGTCGGTGCCGCTCCTCATCAGCCTGACAGCCATCCTGCTGCTGGGCTGCTCACTGGCGTTCCTGCTGCACCGGATGATCGCCCACCCGATTTCGGCGCTGCAGAGCCGCATTGAAAAAATCAGCGGCGGCGATTTCTCTGCCGACCCGGATATTGAGTGGGACAACGAGCTGGGCGACATCGGCCGCGGCATCAACAGCATGTCGGCCGGCGTCACTGCGCTGATGGAGCACCGCCTCGAGGACGAAAAGCAGAAGCAGGACCTCGAATACCGGATGCTGCAAAACCAGATCAACCCGCACTTCATTTATAATACGCTCAACAGCATCAAGTGGATGGCGACCATCCAGCACGCCCCCGGCATTGCCGAGATGGTCATGGCGCTGTCCCGTCTGCTCAAGAGCATCTCCAAGAGCAACGAGCGCCTTGTGCCGCTGTATGAGGAGTTCGCCCTGCTGAACGACTATTTCACGATCCAGCAGTACCGCTACGGCGGCACGATCACGCTGGACGTCAGCTATATCGAGGATGAGTCGCTGAACCACAGCTGCCTGATCCCGCGGTTCACTTTGCAGCCCCTCGTCGAGAACGCGATCTTCCACGGCATTGAGCCGAAGGGCAGTGCCGGGGAGGTCACACTGCGGGTCGAGCGCGACACCGCGAACTGCGATGTGCTCATCCACTTAACGGACGACGGCGTCGGCATGACGCCGGAGCAGGCCGCAAAGGCCCTGCAGGAGCCCGGTCCCGAGGAGGCCGCCGCCAAATACCGCCATGTGGGCATGTGGAATGTCCACAAGCGGCTGCAATACAGCTTTGGCGAGGCCTACGGTCTGAGCATTGAGAGTGAGCCTGACATCGGCACAACGGTAACAATCCGTCTGCCGGGCCCGGACGGCCAAAAATAAAGGGGGTTTTCTTGTGACCGGAGTCTTGCTTGTAGACGATGAGCCGCTGGTCCTGATCGGTATGCCGGGCATGCTGAACTGGGCCGCGCTGGGCTATGAGGTCGTCGGCACCGCCCGCAACGGTGCCGAGGCGCTTAGGGCCGTTCAGGAGAAGCAGCCGGACATCGTGGTTTCCGACATCCGTATGCCGGTCATGGACGGCTTTGCGCTTGCGGAAGCCTGCCATAAGGACGGCTCTGCCCTGCCGGCCTTCATCATGCTGACGAGCTATGAGGAGTTCGACTATGTCAAACGCAGCATGCGTCTGGGCGTTGTGGACTACCTTGTCAAGATCGATCTGACCGCCGACAGCCTGACCGCAGCGCTGGAGCACGCCCGCGACACTGCCGAAAAAGAAAAAAAGCTGCGGATGCCATCCCCTGCCCCGGTCAGCCTCGACACCTTCCGTGACCGGCTGTTTCTGCAGCTGTACGGCGGGCTGTTCACGGATCGCGCCGTGTTTGACCGGCAGTGTGCCGAGCTGGGCGTCACCTTCAAAGCGCCGCGGCATATTGTGGCGGTGGGCAGCCTGCAAACGCCCGACCTGCCCACAAGCCAGCTTGTGACGCTGAGCACCGGCGTGACCCGCATGGCCGCCGAAACGCTGCCCAAGTACCGCCCCTGCCGCGTGACCGCCATGGATCTGCGGCCTCTCTCGGTGCTGCTGCCGCTGGAAGGGGACGAGGACCCCGAGGCTGTACTGGCTCCGATCCTGAAAACCGCCGGGCAGATTTTGTACAACTATTTCAGCACTGCCATTTACTGGGCGGTGGGCCGCCCGGTGAACGACATTTTAAAGATCAGCGAGAGCCAGCACGACGCCTTTGCCGCGCTGCCGCTGCTGCATGAGGGCGAGCCGGTGGCCTTCTACCATGAAAGTCCCAACACCCAGCTGGATCACCGTGCGCAGGTCGTCGGCCAGGTGCAGCAGTACATCCGCGACCATCTGTCCGAGCGGCTGACGCTGAACGATGTAGCTGCCGTCTTTAATTTCAGCCCGAACTACTTGAGCCAGCTTTTTGCACAAAACAGCGAGAGTGGTTTTGTGGAGTTTGTCACTGCCACCCGCATCACCGCTGCGAAGGAACTGATGGCCTCCACCGACCTGAAGGTCTACGAGATCAGCGACAAGGTCGGCTTTGACAGCGCTTTCTATTTCAGTAAGGTGTTCAAAAAGCTCGAGGGCGTCAGCCCCCGGGAGTACATGCAGAGAATGAAGGTATCGTATGTTGACGCAAAAGATGAAGCAACCGTTTAAGACCGCACAGCCGGTCTTGTTCCCGCCGCTGGCGGACCGCGCCGCGTGGGAGAGCCTGCCCGGCGCCGCCCGCTGGGCCGCTGCCGGGCAGGCCGCGCTGGCGGACGCCCAAACCGCGCCGGAGCTGCCGCTCTCGCTGTGGCTGCAATTCACCCGCAGCGGGGACCGCGCCAAGTGGGAGCACGCCTACTTTGCCCGCCGCCGCACGCTCTGCGCGCTGGCCATGGCCGAGGCCGTGACGAACCGCGGCACCTATCTGCCCGCGCTGGCCGACCTGGCCTGGCGCATCTGTGAGGAGAGCGCCTGGCAGCTGCCCGCCCACAACAGCTATATCCGCGACACGCCGCAGCTGCCGCTGCCCGACGTGACCCGGCCCATTGTAGACCTGTTCGCCGCCGAGACCGGCGCACTGATCGCCACCGTCTGCGGCCTGCTGGGCGAGGCGCTCGACGCCTACGCCCCCGGGCTGGCCGCACGGCTCAGGGGCGAGGTCGAGCGCCGCGTGCTGACGCCCTACCGCACCGCGCACTTCTGGTGGATGGGCAACGGCGACGAGCCGATGTGCAACTGGACGCCCTGGTGTACCCAGAACGTACTGCTGGCCGCCGCCCAGTGCGTCCCTGCCGAGGATCTGCCCGCCTATGTGCAGCAGGCCGCCTACAGCATCGACTGCTTTTTGAAGGACTACGGTGACGACGGCTGCTGCAGCGAGGGCGCACAGTATTACCGCCACGCCGCGCTGACGATGTTCAACGCGCTGGACCTGCTGTGCAAAATGGCCCCCGGCGTCTTTGACGACGTCTGGGCCGAGCCGAAGATCAGGAACATGGCCGAGTACATCGTCAACATGCACATTGCCGGGCCGTATTACCTGAACTTTGCCGACTGCAGCCCGCTGGCCGGGGCCCGCGGCGTGCGGGAGTACCTGTTCGGCAAACGGGTGGGCAGCCTGCCGCTGATGACGCTGGCCGCCCGCGACTGGGCCGCCGTACTGGCCGCGGACCCCGACCCGGACCGTCTGCACCACCCCGACGACAGCGAGGGCATCAACCTGTTCTACCACATCCAGGCCGCAATGGCCGAGCGCGAGGTCACCGACTTTGCAAAAACCGCCGCCCCCGCCGCTCCGCACGATGTCTGGTACCCCAGCGTCGGCATTCTCGTCAGCCGCCGCGGGGCCTATGCACTGGGCGGCAAGGCCGGCAGCAACGCCGACAGCCACAACCACAACGATGTGGGCAGCGTAACGCTCTACAGGGACGGCAGACCGCTGCTGATCGACGTCGGCGTGGAGACCTACAGCAAAAAGACGTTCAGCCCCCAGCGGTATGAGATCTGGACGATGCAGTCCGGCTGGCACAACCTGCCCCAGTTCGACCCGGACGGTGCCAAATACGACCAGCAGCCCGGCGCCGCGTTTGCCGCCGCAGACGTCACTGTGACCGACGCGCTGGACGGCCTTGCGATGGACCTTGCCCCCGCCTACGGCAGTGTGCCGGGGCTGGGCCGTTACCGCCGCAGCGTACACCTGACCGATACCGGCCTGACCTTGCGCGATGAGACCGACTACCCGGGCACCGTGGCCCTGACGCTGATGAGCGTCGAGAAGCCCACCGTGGACGGCGATACCGTCGCGTTCGGTGCGCTGGCCGCAGCCGCCGTGACCGGTGCGGACAAAATCGTGACCGAGGCCGTGCCCATCACCGACCCCCGCCTGCGCCAGGCCTGGCCCGACACGCTCTACCGCACACGCATTTACTTTACCCAACAGCTTTCCCTTGTGATAGGATAAAAGGAGACAAAATAAAATGGAACTCATCAAGCTCAAGCTCCTCGACACTGACGGCATGACGCTGCTGACGGCCCCCGCCGCCGGGCAGGTCAGCCTTGTTTACATGAACGCCTACAAGCCCGGTGACCGTGTCTCGCTGGAGATCGGCACGCCCGGCCAGTATGTGGTCATCCAGTTTGAGGACACAATGGCCCCGGCCCTCGTCTACGTCGTCAAGCGCGAGATCAACTTCCACATCCCGTTCGGTGAGCAGGCCATCACCTACAGCCCCAAGAGCTTTGCCGGTGCCTGCCACATCATCCGCGCCCGCTTTGCCACCCCGGAGGAGATCGCCGCGCGCCGCAACCTGGCCTACAACCCCTATGACGAGCACGGCGACACCGGCTTCTTCCCCCATGCCCATGCCAACGTTGAGACCCGCGGCGAGGCTGTCTTTGCGGCCCGCAACGCCATCGACGGCATTTACGAGAACGACGCCCACGGCATCTGGCCCTACCAGAGCTGGGGCATCAACCGCGACCCCAACGCCGCACTCACGCTGGACTTTGGCCGCCCGGTCACCATCGACGAGCTGCGCCTGACCCTGCGCGCCGACTTCCCGCATGACGCCTGGTGGACCCAGGCCACCGTGGAATTTGACGACGGCAGCCGCGAGGTGCTGGAGCTGAAGAAGTCCGCCGCCCCGCAGTGCTTTGCCATCGCCCCGCGCACGGTCAAGAGCCTGAAGCTGTTTGAGCTCATCAAGGCCGAGGACCCGTCCCCCTTCCCCGCTCTGACCCAGATCGAGGCCTGGGGCGTCGAAGCGTAACGTCTTTTATAACCGCACCAACAGCAAAGCCCCCGTCCGGCAGCGGACGGGGGCTTTGCTCTATAAAAATATACAAAAAACAAAAAGGGCCTCCGGCTTAAACCGGAGGTCCTTTTGGTCGGAGTGTAATTATAGGATTTCAGAAAACGCAGATATATCAACGGTTTGCTGGCAGTCGGCAAGAGGTATTTATTCTAAAAATTCAAAATAGCGAGAACAACGCGGCCCAACAGGACAACGGGCGGCGTTTCCTGTAAAGCGATAGGAGGTGCTTGCCGCTCCAACCGGATTTCCGGTTAGTACGGTTACATCCCCCCTAAACCGGGTCAAATAAGTGCTTCAATACGCGGGAAAGTCTTGCTATTCCAATGTGCTATTAAAGAATCTGGTAAAATCCAAAAAAGGCAGCGATTTGCAGACAGCAAGTAAGATGCCTTATCCTAGGGATTTAAAAGCAGATATTATGTCATACCGTCCAATTGAGATATTGAGCAATACTTCCTATGTTTTTCTATAGGGGAACGGTGAAAACCGTTCCCCTATAACTAGAACGTATCAAGTCGCTCCAAGATGATTTGCTTCTTAAACTACTCAACTTCCTCTGGTGCATTTGGAGAATCTTCTTTAGAGGGCATATAGAATGGGTTGAATCCACTCTTGTCTTCACCTAGTAAATTTATGCTGTGGTCAGGTGTTAGCCCCAAACTTGAAGCATCTTCATCGTCAAACAAGATGATTTGCATTTCGCTTTTTTGCAGATTTGTATAAGCTCCATGCAAAATAGCTCCCAAAGCTTTTTGATTCTTATCATCAAAAGGTTTTGAGATATGGTCAATAACCAAAAAGGGAATCAGAGGATATTTATCCTCTTTAATTAACATACGAAGAAAACCTAGGTAACCACATAACTGCATTAGTGTGTGTCTTGCCATGCTACCAGTGTAATAATTTTTGATTTGATCTGCACTATCACTTTCTTCGTCCAAAATTTGCGGTTGGAGAATGTTGCCGTTTTTTAAATAGGAAATGTGAAATCCACTTTTTCTAAAATCATATTCAGCCAGTTCTGAAACCTCAATCGAGGATTTGTACAACTGAGTAATATCCGCAGACAAACTGTTTATTTTCTCCGTATCGTTTCCATTTTGAAGTATACGAATTTCCTCTCTTACCTTTCTCAATTCACGCCGAATCTCAGATAGAGAACCTCCATCAAAATCACAGTCGTAATAGCTTAAATATTCTTTGATTAAGGTAACTGCCTGTTCTTTTTCTGATACAGAATAGATTGCAAATCTTGACTTGTTGGCTAATATTTGTTGCCTAATCCTATCGCGTTGCTTTTTCAATTCTCGCGTAGTAGTCTCTTGAATTAAGTATTTGTTAAACGAAATACTCTTATCTAAATCTACAGTCAAACTTATAATTGGATTCACTAGATATGCATACTCTGCTTTTCCTTCGACTATTTTTTGTAATCTATCAAGCAGAGCCCGTTGTTTCACCTCATCTTCTGCAAAACGTTTATGATCATATTCCGAGTTCTTCTGTTTCTTTATTTGTTCATCAAGACTGGTATATATTGCTTCTAGTTCTGCGATTGTTTGCGTTTTTGTTGCAGTCTCATCTTTCTCAAGAGAATTTTGCAAGGTCGTAATTTCGTGGAGAATTGTCTCGGAATTAGTCCCAGTAAACACCTTATGTATTCCGAGAATTTTTAATTGATGGTTTACTCTCCCTCGAATATCATCGTTTTTTGATGCTCGATTTTCAAGAGTCTCGAGACGGATCTTTAGTTCTTCTTCACGCTTTTTGAGTTCGTTTATCCGAGCAATGTTTTTGTTAAAGATATAATTTAATAGGGCTGGCATCTTTATTGAATATTCTAATCGACTGCATTTATCAAAAAAATCATTTAAAATGCCTTGCCGATTTTCACCCAAGAAATTGAAAACGGTAAATGTTCTATAGCCAATATCTTCTTCAACAAAAGCGCGAAGCTCTTTCATCGTTTCCTGGCTTTTTGAGAAAACCACATTCAATTTTGCGCGATATTCATCAAGCCTAATTTCCTCGGAACTTTCTTCATCATAATATCTGAAGAAGTTCTTGTTAGGATTTGATATAAACCGAGTAACAACAAATTTCCGATTGTTATATAAGAACATCAATTCAGCAGAAATCAATGAATCTCTAAACCAGTCTTTATCTGCTAAATTAATATTTGCGCCAAGCATATAATCTAGAAAAGTGTAAAACTCCGTTTTTCCAGAGTCATTTTTCCCTTTGAAATAGTTGATGCCATCGGCAAAGGAATACGAAAATGATTGACCTTCGCATTTTCCATTGAGAGATAATCTTATTAACTTAAACAATGCTGATCACCTCTCTTAAAAACTGTCTGTCAGAATATGATTTACTCTCTTGAATTGCGGCCTCTGTGAATGCATCATAATCAACTGCTTTTTGTTGGCTCGTGAGGCTACAGACTAATTCACCTTCATGAGTTTCGCAAAACCCATCTTTAACAAGTAAATCAATAGCCTGAAAGATGTATGGTATTTGCTCACATAGTTCGTCAAATAGGCCGCAAGCTTGAGACAAAAACTTCAAAACTAAATCTACTTTATTGTTACCTTTATAGACACTCCCCTGCAAATGCTGTCTCTTTTTTATTATAAAACTAAAAGAAATTATTTTTATAACACTTATGCTTCGATGCTTCAATAGCAAATTTTTAACTATATCACAATAGATGCTGATTTGAATTACTTCAATTTGCAAATCCAACAGCTTATCAGTTTCATTGCTCATTTGCGTCCTCATCTTCGTCCTTCCAAGAAATTTTATTTGGTAAATCGTTTTGTGTCAAAAAAATGTATGTGCCCCATCTAGAGAATTCATCATGTAATGTCGATATCTCGCATCGTTTAGTCTTAATCAATCTAAGGCGAGGGGTATCCTTGTTCTCGTCTTGAAGTTCATAAACTACATCTTTATGATTTTGATGTGCAATACTTTCTGTTTTAGAAATTGCGTCTTTTTTTGCATCAGCAAGATAGTGCTGTCTAATGCTTTGATAGTATTGCTCCCAACTCAAATGATCTAAAATCTCTGAGTTTGAAAGTTTGCAATATCTTAGCTGCCGATATTCTCTAGAATTTGTTATTTCGCTGGTTAAGTCATCTTGAGAAAATACCTGTCTAAATGCTTCATAGTCTGGAGTATACTGCGTGGGCGAGATATCTTTACAAATCTCTTCACACAGTTGCATATATTCAGCATGACCACATACATAAGGACTACGCTGACCAGCACAGTCCATGATTCTTGCACAAATTCGTGTAAAAAGTTCAGCAATTCGTTTTTCAAAATAAGTTTTACCTATATCTGCTGCAGTAGCATGAAAAGGAGTTATGAGTTGCTCCGCGATAAGTTCATCTATATCACCTAAACGCTCAATTGTTGACTTACTACAAATTGTCTGATAGTCTCGTTTGAATTTTGTCAAGTCGTCTTTATATATCTGTTTTACGCGACTGACAAGAGCTGTTACTGCCTTGTCCGATTCAATTATCGTTTGATACTCTTTTTCTGAATCGTTAGTAAACGCCTTTTCATTTATTGAATACCCCTGAGCAACATATAGTGTGAATTTGGAGATGTCTGGTTTCTGATTATATGCTAACAACCAATTATATAGGACTTGCCGTCTAACAGATTCAGAAACATTAGTCTGCTTTACTTGAAAAACCTCAATAGATGAAGTCTCATCAACCTTCCACTTAAAACAAGAATCCGATATTGAGTCTTTGCTAGATAAAGATCTGACTGCTACGTCATCTAGCGTTTCAAATTCAACCCGTTGTCCTTGCTGTAATTGTGTCAGTCGCAATATAAAGACTTTAATTTGATATGAAAAGCCAGACAAACTACTGAGACCAGAATCGTTTAGCAATTCCATATTATTTATATCCATACTGACACCTCCTGAAGTTTTTTATAGCGCCACCATTTTTTGTATTTTAGCACATTTTGTGAGCCTTAACAACCAGATTTTTGTGAGTAAGGTATAAGATCCACAAGAAGAACATAATTACTACTATGAACAACGCCGCCCCAACAGGACAACGGGCGGCGTTTTCATATATAAAACCATGAAGGGAGGTCACTTCCACCCGGTCAGTCTGCGGACTGGCTTTTTTCATGCCACGAAAAGGAGGTTTGCAAATGGCAGATGACAAGAAAAACATTCCCGAGGCAGCCCCGCCCGCCGAGGCTCCCGCTCCCACGGTAGAAAATGCCGCTGTGCCGGAACAGCCTGCTCCCCAGCCCGTGCTGACCGACGCAGAGGCGGTCATGCTGGAGCGTGAGGGGCAGGCGGCGCTCTTTGAAATGGGCGAGGCCGTGCCTGATCCCGCTGACGCTGTTACCCACGCCGAGGTGGAGGAGCCTGCCGCTCCCGAACTCCCCAAGGCTGAAAAGGAGCATGAACAGCCGCCCGCTCCCGGCAAGGATGACCCCGCCCCGGTACATTCCGGCAAGGTAGTGGATTTTGCCGCTGCCCGTGACGAGGCGGCCAAGGAGGAGAAAAAGGCGGTTAAGCAGAAACTGCCCACGGAAAAGGACAAGGCCGCCAAACCCGGCAGAGGCCGTCCGCCCAAGGAGGGCAAGGCCGCTCCCGATAAGGCTAAGCCGCCTAAACCTCGGGACAAAAAGTCCCAAAGCAAGCCCGTCCCGGAGAAGCCTGCCGTGGATAAAGGCGGCGCTCCCGCTGGCACGGAGGTCACGCCGGAGCCGTCTGCGCCCCGTGACGCTACCCGTGCCGAAAAAGAGGAGATCGTCTATCTCAACCTGTCTGACCTGCACCCGTTCAAAAATCACCCGTTTGGTGTCCGGGACGATGCGGAGATGCAGGGGCTTGTGGAGTCGGTCAAGGCAGCGGGCGTCAATCAGCCCGCACTGGTGCGTCCCCGTGAGGATGGCGGCTATGAGATCATCGCAGGCCACCGCCGCCAGCGGGCAAGCGAGCTTGCCGGATTTGCGAATATGCCGTGTATCGTCCGCAACATGACGGACGATGAAGCCATCCTCGCCATGACGGATGACAACCTCCGCCACCGTGAGCGCATTTTGCCCACGGAAAAGGCGCAGTCGCTCAAAATGCAGGTGGAGGCCATCAAGCACCAAGGCTCCCGTCCCGGAGAGGAGGACAAGGACGCCGGAAAACGCTCTACGCAGGTCGTGGGAGATCGCAACGGTATGAACTACAAACAGGTGCAGCGGTATATCCGCCTGACCGAGCTTGTGCCGGATTTGCAGAAAATGGTGGACGAGAAAAAGCTGGCGTTCACCCCAGCGGTGGAGATCTCATTCATTCGTCCCAAAAATCAGAGGTATATCGCCGTGTCCATCGAGGGGCAGCAGTCCTCGCCCTCGCTGTCGCAGGCACAGAAAATGCGGGAGCTGGACAAGGACGGCAAGCTCAACGGTGATGTGATCGACGGTATTCTGTCACAGGAGAAAAAGGAGGTAGACAAGGTGATTATCAATAGTGCGGAACTGGAAAAGTATTTTGGCAAGGACAAGTCCCCGAGGGAAATGAAAGACAAGATCATTTCTCTGCTGGATGACTGGAAGGCCAAGCAGCCGCCCGAGCTGGGCAAGCCCGAAAAGAAAACGGATCTGGAAAAGTGACTTTGGGACTTTTTGTCCCGAGGTCTTTCGTTTCCCCGGATGGCTCTTGTGGTTATATCCCCCGTCGCCGCCCGTATTCCAGCATGGCCGGGAGCAGGCTGTCAAGGGTGCATCGCACTGCCGTTTTCGGCGGCCAGCCCTTGACCGCCTGTCCCGGCTATGCTTTTCTCCGGCAAGCGGCGGGGGTATATCCTCCAGAGCCGCCCCCTTTCCCAAGAATGGGAAAGGGCGTGGGGTTTGGGCTGACCTACTACATTATAAATCGGAGGTTTTTAAAATGAAACGACCCCTCGCATATATTACCGCCGCATGGTGCGGCAGCGACCACGAAAACACGAAGCCGGCGGCGCAGTATTGCCGCACGGTGTATGAGGCGGGCTTTTCGCCTATCTGCCCGACGCTCTATCAGCCCCTTTTCCTCAATGACGCCGTTCCAGAGGAACATATGCCGACCTTTGGGAGCCGTTGTCCGAGCTGCTGAAATTATTATCAGAAATAATTGAGAAATAGTTGAAATGCGGAGGTTGTTTAAACCTCCGCATTTTTTATGCTTATATATCAAACTTCAATTGTTGAGCACCATTTACTGGCAATGGCTGCGTTTCTGAACGTGGATCATTCTTAACAGCATCTAACACCTTAGTGATATTAGGAATTCCATTCTTGCCTCTTATTGGCTTTCCTCCTGCAGCAATAAAGTATGGATTTGCCTCTGCGGAAACCTCTGGTTGGGCAAAGTCAATAACAAACAATGGGCAACCGACGCGTAAAGCTTCTTCGCCGGCGGCAAAGGTTCCACCTGTTTTGCCTGATTCGACCAAAATCATAGCTCGTGATAACCCAATAATGACGCTATTTCTTCTCATTGCATTTCCTGCATTCCATGTTGTTTTAGGCATGAATTGTGAGATAAAGACATGATTGGAACTATTCAAATAATCACGTATTTCGCGCTTTTTGGAATATCTTAGGATGCCCTCTGCCAACACGAAAACTGTATTTCCACCGTTTTCAAGTGCAGACTTATGTGCGGCCAAATCCGTACCTGCAGCATATCCACTTATAACTGTAATATTTTCTTTTGTGAGTTGCCGCGAACAATCAGCAGCTATACCAATTCCTTTTGCAGATGCCTTTCTTGAACCACAAAAGCCTACTGCGATACTATTGAGCAAGTCGATATTGCCTGAAACAAATAGTATGGAAGGGCATTTGTCCTGTAACATCTTCTTTAGATATTGAGGATAAGCAATATCACTTTCGGATAGAATTTTGACCCCTGATAGTTCTAATTCTTCATAGAGAGCGTATGCCTGAGATTTAGTTGTCGAAATATTCGTTATAACATTGTCTTTAAGTCCGAAATGATATAATAAATTACGATCCTGTATAAAATCATCCCAAGACAAATTGTTGCTTTCTATAAATGCAATTGCCTTTTTGATAGAAACTTCTCCTATTCCTCGTGCCAAGGCAAATTGTAGCATACTACATCTGTTCATTTATTTCCACCATCCTTCAATGCCTTAACAGGGGTGATGGCTATGACAGTTCTTGCGTCACAACATTCTTTTAAGTATTCCGCAAAACACCAAATTGATGCACCTGATTGATACAAGTCATCTATGATTAAAATATTTGCCCCTAAAATATCATCGGAAAAATCCAACATATCCTCGTCACAAAAAATTTTTCGCCAAATCCGAACTTTATCTTCGACAGTTTGCTCTTTCATTTGAGGTTTTTCGCTTTTTAACGTTGCTTTGATAAAGGGACGTTCTATTTTTTTTGCAACATGTTTCGCAAGTTTCCACGCTAGTTTTTTTTGTTTTTCTTCTGTCGCAGGTATGGCTTGCCATCAATGAAGCTCTTGCTAAACGCCCCGCCGATTTTGATGCTTTCCTCCGGCTCATGGAGGCGTCCGGCTTCACAGTCAAGCATGGGCGCGGCAGCGCAATCTCTTTCCTTGTTCCGGGGCAGGAACGGGCGACCCGGCTGCGGGCGTCCACCCTCGGGGACGGCTACGATCCCGAGGACATCAAGGCCGTCATCGTCGGGGAGCGCCCGATCCCGGAGCAGCCTGTTTCTGTGTCTGCTGCCCCTCGCCGTGTCAATCTGATCGTGGATATACAGGAGCGCCTGCGCTCTGGCAAGGGTGCGGCCTATGCACGGTGGGCAAAGGTCTATAACCTTAAACAGATGGCGGCGGCGCTTCAATTCATGCAGGAGCAGAATATCACCGAGTATGACCAGCTCTCCGCAAAGGCCGAGGACGCCGTTTCCCGTTTTCACGCTTTGACCGAACAGCTCCGGCGGACGGAGGCTGACCTGTCCGCAACATCTGAGCTGATGGGAGCCGTGGTGCGGTACGCCAAGACCCGCCCCGTCTTTGACGGGTACAAGGCCGCCAAGTACAGCCGGAAATATCTTGCCGAGCATGAGACGGAGCTGGCGGACTACCGGGCGACCAAGGCCACGATGGGAGAACTGCTGGGCGGTGAAAAGCTGCCCAAGATGGCAGAGCTAAAAGAAAAACGCCGCCAACTGGCGGCGCAGAAAAAGGCGCTCTATACCGAGTACCGCTCGGCGCAGGAGGAAATGCGGCAGGCCGTGGCGGTCAAGGCCAACATTGACCATCTGCTGGGCGTCACGGACGGCCAGCGCAAAAAGAAACAGGAGCGATAGCGCACGGTGACGCAGACAAATTACTTTGGGACAAAATATCCCAAAGCCGGGTTTGGGGAGGCTCCCCAACAAGCGTTTTTGCAGCCCACAGGATTGCAAAAATAGCAAGTGTGGCTACACTTGCCCTGCTTGCCGTTAGTGCGTTCCCCGGAAATCCCACGGAAAAACGGAGGCTGCGCCGTTTCTTACGCTCCCTCCGTTTCTCTGGCTTTTTGTATTTCCTCTGCGGTGGCTTCCATGATCGTCAATTCATTCTCGTCCATTGTGTTTAGCATCCTGTCAATGTGCTGGCGGCAATCACTTTCTTCGTTCTGCTTGTCAGGATAGAAGAATTGATCGACGGAAATATCCAGCAGAGTGACGATTTTATAAAAGGTATTCAAACTCGGATGCTGACCACGATTCTCAAAATACATAATGGAACGAGGTGTACGGTCAACGAGCTGCGCGAGGTATTCTTGTGTCCAGCCTTTGGCTTCTCGTTTGCGTTTGATCTCCCGGCCTAAAGCATGAAAATCAAGCCGCCTTTCGTCTTGGTACATTCTCATATCACCCATATATTATTTTACATTTCAGGTCTTGTTATGAGAACGAAACAAAATTTTATGTTTTGGTAGTATTTTATTTTACCGGCGTATTCAGCAACGACATTGATAGATTGAAAGAATGGCGGTAAAATAAATGCGGATAAAATTTGAGACTCCATAATAGATACATATTTCTCTGCTATACTTGAAAAATTGGAGGTGGAACAATGCAGAAGATTTTAATTGTCGAGGACGATATTGACATTCAGGATATATTGAAAAATCATCTGATTGATGCGGGATATGAAGTTGCTGTCGCTTCTGACGGCGTGGCGGGGATTGCAATGTTTGATGATACAATCGACCTTGTGCTGTTAGATATTATGCTCCCTAAAATCGACGGCTATGGTGTATGTGAGGTCATTCGCAAAAGGTCACAAGTCCCTATTATTATGCTTACTGCGCTTTCGGATGAAGAAAACCAGTTGCGGGGTTTTGAACAGCAGATTGATGATTACATTCCAAAGCCCTTTTCGCCCAAAATCCTGCTGTGCAAGATTGCGGCTATTCTTCGCCGTAGGACTGCGGAAAATCAAAATCAATCCCTGCTTACTTATAAAGAGCTGAGTATGGACGTTGACGGATTCCATGTATATCAAGGCGGAAACGAGGTTGTTTTAACCAGCAAAGAGTTTGCGCTTCTTA